>Ga0209323_10000209_pt1 | contig 36457 bp, 33 predicted proteins | sample Rifsed19ft2_FD_184014 | JGI IMG/M metagenome (GOLD analysis project Ga0209323, IMG submission 184014) | Soil microbial communities from Rifle, Colorado, USA - sediment 19ft 2 (version 2) | ecosystem: Environmental > Terrestrial > Deep subsurface > Rock core/Sediment | place: Rifle, Colorado...
CCTGATGGACAGGCTCTTTGAAGCAGGTGCGCTTGATGTCTATATTACCCCGGTCGTGATGAAGAAGAGCAGGCCTGCGCAAATGCTTTCTGTAGTAGCAGATGCACGAAGTTTAAATGCCCTTAAGGAATTAATATTCAGAGAGACAACAACAATCGGAGTCAGGGTAAAAAAGATGTCGCGTTTTGTCCTGACACGAGATATAAAAGAGGTCCACCTCCCATATGGAACTGTACGGGTAAAGATATCAGGCAGCAGCAGCGGCGTATGCAACATAGTCCCTGAATATGAGGATTGCAAGGCATTGGCAATGAAGACAGGCATTCCGCTCAGAGATGTAATTGAGCTTGCGAGAAGACTGGGACAAGAGTGAGCGTATTATCAGATGAAAATCCCCCTATATCCCCCTTTTTCAAAGGGGGAATTATATCCCCCCCTTTCAAAAAGGTGGTGGTAATCCATGATGCAACGTAAATTCCCCCCTTTAGAAAAGGGGGGAGAGGGGGGATTTGAAACTGGTTTCCCGGATGCAACCCTCGATGAAATAGAAGACGTCCGTATCATCCAGAAAAAGAAAGGTCATCGTTTCACTACCGATTCAATCCTGCTTGCCAGGCTATCCACCCCGAAAAAATACGCCAAAGTTTTAGAACTCGGAACAGGCTGCGGCATAATATCAATTATCCTCTCCAAAAAAATCCCATCGCTTCGGATTACTGCAGTAGAAATACAGGAAGAGATGGCGAAGCTTGCAGAACGTAATGTCATAATGAATAATATGGAACCCAATATCTCTGTTATAAACAGGGACATAAAAGAGTTGCCGAACATATTACCATCAGCGCACTTTGATTATATAGTAACAAACCCTCCCTACAGACAGCCAACCTCCGGCCGCACAAGCCCTGACAAAAAGAGGGCTGTCTCAAACCATGAATTTTCTGTAACGATAGATGACATTATGAAGGTAAGCCGGCATCTGCTGAAGGTGCGCGGCAGGATCAGCCTTATCTATACTGCTGACAGGCTTGCTGACTTATTCTCCGCAATGAGAAGGTACCGGATAGAACCTAAAGAGATGCGATGTATACTCACAAAGGGGGATGGCAGTATAAGACTTGTCTGGGTTGAAGGAGTGAGGGAGGGTAAGCCGGGATTAAACATATCATGCTTTAGTAAACAATTTTGATGAAGTGCTATGAACATGCCGTAATTTATCACCTGGGCGAATATACGGTACTGTGCTTTTTACAGCCTGTGCACCATCCGAGAAACCTGTCAGGATGAGCTTCAGCTTCCCGGGGTAGTTTGCAATATCACCTAGTCTCCAGATTCTGCCCGACCTTAACCCGGCTGTCATCTATCTCAAGCCCCCATTTACCAATAGGGCCGAGGTCTGATGTAAAACCGAGCATCAGCAACAGGGCATCAGCCTGCAGCGTCACCTCCTTACCGTTGCTGTCTGATAATATTACCTTCTCCAGACTTTCGTTACCTGCCGCCTCTTTTATCTCGTAAGGTGTAAGGATCTTGATCCTGCCCTGGCTCGCATGTTCAGAAACCTGTTTTATAGTATTGGGATGTGCCCTGAATGTGTCTGTCCTGTGGACTATAACGATATTCTTAGCGACATCAAGCAGATTAACAACCCAGTCAAAGGCCGAGTCTCCGCCACCGGCAATGACTATGTCCTTCCCTTTAAAGAAATTTTTTTCCCGCACAGCATAATAAACGCCTTTCCCCTCAAGCCTGTCAATGCCCGGCCTCCCAAGACTCCTTGGTTTAAATGCGCCAAGACCTGCCGCGATGATCACGGTTTTTGAGAGATAGCGCCCTTTATCAGTAACCACCTCAAATCCCCCCTCACCCCCCTTTGAAAAAGGGGGATTAAGGGGGATTTCTGTTTGAATGCCTGATTCCATCCCGGCTTGTCCAAGGCACCCTATAATCTCTACAACAGTTTCATTCAGGCGAAGCTCCGGGGCGAACTGATTTGCCTGCGCAAAAAGGTTCCCGGCAAGCTCTTTTGCCGTAATCTTTGTAAATCCAGGCGCATCAAATATATACTTTTCAGGGTAAAGTGCAGTAAGTTGTCCGCCAGGCTCCGGCATGCTGTCAATAATGCGCACCGAAGCCTCATACATCCCTGCCTGAAATGCAGTAAAAAGCCCGGAAGGCCCTGCACCGATTACGGTTATGTCTTTAATTTCACTCAATATTTCCCCCTTTGAAAAAGGGGGATTAAGGGGGATTTTCTCCTCATTCTTCCTGCTCTTTAATGTTTTCTTTCATGTAAAACCCAAGGTCATCCACAATCCCGTAATCTACATGTAAAACATTCCCATTCTTATCCATCTCCCTTACCTCAACATAACTCGCATCCTCCTTTGATGTAAGGTTTCCGCCGGAGTCCGTAAAATAAAGATAAGCAAGTACACCCCCATGAGGCGTTTCACCATCATAACGGTAGACGCCTGCAGATTCAGGGACCAGCATGCACCCACCTAAAGAGGAGATCGCCTTACACCCAATGCACTGACAGTAAAACCCCTCCCCTGACGGCTTAACATCACACCTTGGAAAACGCATACCCGCTCCTTTGGCAAACTTGTCATTCTGAACTTGTTTCAGCAACATACTAAGAATAGACCTATGGGGGACCCAAGTCAACTCTCGTCCCAAGTCTTCCACCCTCCCCTTCAAGGGGAGGGCAGGGGTGGGGATGGGGGGCAAATGGTCTATTGCATAAACCACCCTTTATAGTGTAGAATCATATTCGTTTAAAAAAACGCTCTACTGATACGCTTAACAGAAGTTGCATAAATGACTACAATTTCATTACAATCCATCCAGATTGGGAAAAGCAGGTTATAAGATGGGCAATTATTTTCTCACTGGAAAGAACTTGCTAATCCGATTCAAAGTTTTCCAATAAAGAACGGTTGTAAAATCAACCGAAACTAACAATTCTCTTGGCACATAACTTGCTTTTATTTATCAAATAAAATTATGGAAATACAATGGTATGCAGTTCGTACTAAGCCCCGGCAGGAGGCCGTTGCTGAGGCCTTTCTAATACAGTCTGAAGTTGAGGTATTTTATCCGAAGATAGGACCGTCTAAATCGCTGTTTACAGGTTACATATTTGTGAAATTCGATGCCGATACACAGTTGAGGTTAGTGAAATATTCCAGAGGAGTCAGTTCAGTAGTCAGTTTTGGGAATACCCCTGCGCCGGTAGATGAACTGCTGATTGATTCGATCAGATCAAGGATTAAAGACGGATTTGTTGTTCTTGAACCCCCTACATTCACAAAAGGGGAGAAAGTGGAAATAAAAGAGGGACCATTAGAAGGTATCAGCGGCATATTCGACAGCCGCGTGAAAGACTCAGACAGGGTAGTCATACTGCTGAATGCCATAGCATCGCAGTCAAGGATAGTCGTTTCTTCAACGAGCCTTCGAAAGTCCTCATAAAACCCACAGTGTTTATTTCCTTTATTACCGTAGTGTTATGCATTTTTTAATGCTACTTATTATGGTTGCCGAACTAATTAAGGTTTTATCTTTCTCCATCAGGTTTAGACCTGTAATGGCGGCAGCCTGCTTAAGCACCCCGTGACAATGGATTTTTTATCATGCTGAATGCCCTTACCATCGACGTGGAAGACTACTATATGGTGTCTGCTTTTGCCGATGTAGTCAAGTTTGAGGATTGGCCCAAATACGAAAGTCGCGTGGAGAGGAACACTATCCGTATTCTCGACATTCTCGATGAGCATCACGTCAAAGCAACTTTTTTCGTCCTCGGATGGGTGGCGGAGCATTATCCGAAGCTCGTCCAGGAAATCCACAGCAGAGGACACGAGGTCGCCTGCCATGGTTACAGCCACCGTCTCGCCTATGATCTCACCATGCAGGAGTTCCAGGAGGATACTCAAAAGGCAAAGAAATTCATTGAAGATGCTATTGGCGCCAAAGTGTATGGTTACCGGGCCACTAGCTACTCGATCATGAAGCATACCCTCTGGGCCCTAGAAATATTGATTAAAGAGGGATTTACCTACGACTCCAGCATCTTCCCCATTTATCATGATCGATATGGCTACCCTGAGTTCAACCGGTTCCCGGTAAAAGTGAGCCGGCCGGGGGTTGGGGAGGTTACAGAAATTCCATTATCAACTGTACGATTACTCGGAAGAAATATTCCCATTGCCGGGGGTGGCTACCTTCGTTTCTTTCCCGTATGGTTTATGAAATGGGGGCTTCGGCGATTGAATGAAATGGAGAGACAACCGGCAATTATATATTTACACCCATGGGAGCTGGACACGGGACAACCACGACTAAATGGAAATATGCTTTCTCTATTCAGGCATTATGTCAACATGAAATCAACAGAAGGAAAACTCAAGGATCTGTTGAAAACATTTAGATTTGCTCCGATTCGGGAGGTTTTTTCTTAATACGAAGAGCGTCTCATTGAATCAAAAACAAACCACTTCCCAAAATGATCTTACCCCGGATTATTCACCTGCCGCAGGTTTATCAACACATATGGAAACTCATCATTCTTTAAACAAGGCTGCGTACCCCAGAGTATGGTTATACGGAATTATTCTGACTGTAGGCTTTCTTTTCCTACATATGAAAGTGGTACTGACCCTGATTTCTGTATGGTGGCATAGTTATACTTATTCCTATGGATTCCTTATCCCAATAATCAGTCTCTATCTGATTTGGACTCGCAGAAATAGTTTGTACAACATTCCTGCCATTCCAAATTATATAGGGGGATTTGTTATCTTCATTTCAGGATTGACTATGCTTGTGATGGGAGAGGCCGGAGAGATTATTGCTATTCAGGGAATTTCACTTGTTGTTACCATAACGGGCCTTGTTCTATTCCTGCTGGGCAAAGAGTTTTTGCGAGTGCTGTGGCTGCCGATAGCCTACTTGCTATTTATGATCCCTGTGTGGGATGTAATAACAGACCGATTTCACACCCCATTTCAGAATTTTTCAGCATGGATTGGAATAACGACCTTACAGCTTATGGGGATTCCGGCATACAGGCAGGATATTTACATCGAGCTTCCCTATATTACCCTTGAAGTTGCAAGGGTCTGCAGTGGTGTGAATAACCTGATTGCCGTAGTAGCCCTCGGAATTCCCCTTGCCCATCTTGCAATAAATAGATGGACGCGAAAAATTGTCCTGGTTATTTTTGCGGTGATTATTGCCATTTTATTCAACGGCCTTAGGATAGCTTTAATAGGCGTACTCACCTATTTTGGGATTGGAGAAGTATTGCATGGTCCGTATCACATTTTACAGGCCATGTCAGTCTCAATTGCTGGATTCATCGTGTTATTTATCGGGGCATGGATTTTATCTGACAGATCAAAGAGTGTCCCATCAAGGTCAGATTTAGAAAGTATCCACCCTGCTGAGTCATTGTTATTCTCTAAGAAAAAGCGACAGGTCAAAGCAATTTTTATATTAACGACCTGTATCTTAGTGTCTGCTGGGGTGTATGTCAATTTTATTCGTCCCTTACCTGTTCCAATGAAGACGGATCTTGTGTTGTTCCCTTATAAAGTAGGGAGTTGGACAGGGACAGACGGCAAATCGGGAATTGAAGTATTCAAAACTCTCAAAGTTGATCATGACATTGCAAGGACCTACAGGACGGAAGGCGGTAAGGAGGTGAGCCTCTATATAGGTTATTATGAAATTCAATACCAGGGAAAGGAGCTTATCCATAACGAGTCTGAGATACTTCACCAAGATGCAGTAGACATACATGTCAAGCTATCCCCGGATCGTGTAATTAAACTAAACAGAATAGAAAAAGGTAAAGGAGCTCCAGATAATGTAATACTTTTTTGGTATGAGTTAAACGGCCGGATAGTAACCAGCAGGTACTGGGCTAAAGCCTATACTGTTTGGGATGTTCTTGCGAAAGGCAGATCCAATGGCGCTGTCATTCTGGTTTCCGGAGAATCAAGTCATGCAGAAAATTTTGTAAAGGATCTGATCCCTCTTTTGAATGACTATCTGCCCTGATAGAACGAGATGATTAAGGAAAAAGATCAATCAATCTTGATAAGGAAAATTAGTTCATCTGATGATTTTTGCATGCTTCGGGAAAACTGGAACAATCTTCTCGCCCTATCACCGGTCGATAATTACTTTTTGCGCTGGGAGTGGCTTTGGAACTGGTGGGAGATTTACAAGCAACGGGATTTTGAACTTTCTATACTCCTTGTATTCAGGGAGGATGATCTTATAGGGATAGGCCCTTTTTATCTGCATCATCGATCTTATAAAAAGATTTATTCTGTCAGGCGCCTCATGTTCCTGGGGACAAAGGAGATGAGTGTCATCTCTGAGTATATGGATATCATTTATAGAGAAGCAGAGGAACACCTTGTTACCCGGAAAGTCATGGAGTTTATCGCAGAAGAGAATGTGTGTGACGATATCTATCTTCAGAAAATGGACGCCTCATCCAGAACTATTCCGATCTTAAAGCAAGTAGCGTTTCAAAGGAAGTGGCACGTAAATGGTTATGAAGAGATTGAAAGCCCCTATATCAGCTTGCCTGCTGACTGGAATGATTTTATGGAAAAGTGCAGCAGTTCGATGCGGTATAAGATCAAACGAGACAGGCGAAAGTTAATGTCCTATCCGGAAGTGATGATTCGAAAGACCCGTGACACCGGCGAATTAGAAATGGATTTCAAAGATCTGGTACGCCTACATCAGCAGCGATGGGAGGTACGCAACCAGCCAGGTTCTTTTTCTTGCGTGGAATTCCATCTCTTTCAAAAAACAATAATGAACGATATGCTCCAAAATGGATTTTTGCAGCTATGGTTTCTCTCAGTCGGCAGCAGGAACATCGCTGCGGTGTATAACATTTTGTATAGAAATAAGATCTACTTTTATCAATCAGGTTTGGATACCTCATTTGAAAGGCAGTTCTCACCAGGCTTATTGCTTCACAGTTACTGTATAGAGAATTCAATAAGGGAAGGTTTGAGTGAGTATGATTTTATGCTCATGGGGGATCTGGATGGATATAAGAGGCGTTGGACCAAAGAATGCAGGTATCTATGTGATCTCTATGTCGCCCGCCCGCAGATTATGAAGGTTTTGTCCATCGTGAGAGACACCCTTGAGAGTGTATATGCCACGATCAGGCAAAAATAACATAATTAATGAAAATCCAGGTCATTAAAACAATAAGAGAGTTTGAATTATTGAGAGACTCGTGGAACCGGTTGCTGCACGAGAGCGACAGGAGTGTCGTCTACTTGACCTATGAATGGTTTTTATCGTGGTGGAAGAGTTTTGGCCAGGATAATCAGTTGCATATGGTAACAGTGGTTGATGATAGTGGTGATATGACAGCGATTGCCCCACTGATGTTAAGTAACTCTATGTATCGAAATATCCCTGTCCGGAAGCTCTCTTTCCTGGCCAACGAGCATTCCCCCTCAGTTGATTTTATTATAAAGAGACATTGTGAAGCAGAAGCAATAGAGATTATTATTCTTTACCTCGAGACCTACCTTGAATGGAGCATGGTGGAACTTCAGAAGTTAGATTCAAGCAGTGATACATTTGTGTTTCTCACAAACTATTTAAATCGATCCGATCGTTTATCCGGACTCAAAGATAATATAGAAAGTCCTTTTATTGTCATTGATTCCGATTGGGATAAATTTCTAAACAAAAGGTCATTAAAATTCAGAAAGGTACTCAGAAATAAAATCAATCGCGTTAATAAATCAGGGGATCTTTCGATCGAAAGAGTATTGATAACCGGCGGCAGCCATTCTGCCATCGAAAAGATGTTTCAGGTTTCAGGAAGGAGTTGGAAGAAAAAGATTGGTACAGATCTTTTATATAACCAAAAAAGTCAGATGTTCTACAAGAATATTGCCGATCATCTTGGACCGCAGGGGATCGTTTCACTTTGGTTTCTAAAAAAAGGAGATAATCCTATTGCGTTTGAATTCCATCTTAACTATAACAAGACTGTATACCCAATAAGGGCAGATTATGACGAATCATTCAAAGAATTATCACCAGGCTCGTTTCTTGAGTATAAGATCCTGGAAACGGTATTCAAGGATGGGGACATAACGGAATATAACTCCTGCGGCCATACCTATGGATACCTGTTAAACTGGACTCAGGATACACGAAAACATATCGATATAGAGCTTTTCAGTAAAACCCTGCGTCCCTATACTCTTTATGCATTGGAATATAAACTGATTCCTTTCCTGAGAAGGCTTAGGCTGAATCAAGTGAGACACCTGTGGAAACACTTCTGAAGATACCTAAAAAAGCGATAAAAGGGATTAAAATAGTATCGGGGGATATAGCAAATATCCTTCGAAGGCAGGCACGGTTTTATCAGGTGAGACCCAGCTCATCTACTCTGTTCTTAACCTACCGGTGCAATTCTCATTGTATGACATGTACATTTTGGAAGCGTCCGGGTCAGGAAGAAAAAAAGAAGGAGATCGGTTTTAAAGAATGGAGATTAATCATAGACAAACTTGCTGATTCCGGTGTCGAAACTGCAGAGGTTTTTGGGGGGAATGTCCTTTTGCGGAAAGAGTTGCTTATTTCTGTCCTGGAATATTTGCGAAAGAAAGATATTGTCATCCACCTGCCGACAAATCAGATAGGATTGGATGATGATATTGGGGAAGCAATTGCTTCAACTGTGAATTATGTCTATATCTCAACGGATGGTGTAGGCGAATATCAGGATAATATCCGTGGACAGGAAGGGGCCTTTAATAGGGCAGAAAATACGATTACAAAACTTCTGAAGCTCAGGGATAACAATAAGAGCCCCCGTCTGGTATGCAATACCACCGTATCAAAATACAATGTGAACATATTGGAGAAAGTCGTAGAGTATGCATTGGATATGGGATTTGATGAAATCCATTTCGAGTATGCCGGGGAAATGTCACAAGAGCATATCGAACACTCAATTATAGATGGTCTGAGGCCCACTCCCTATTATGTTAGACAGGAAGAATCAATACTTGTTGATCAGGCAGGAGCCAGGGTGTTAAAAAACAGCCTGAGAAGGATTAAGCAGAAGTATTCTGATAAGAATATTGATATTAGAACTATCAATATCGATTCCCTGTCAGAGCGTAATCTTTATGAAGGGACCATTCCGCACAAGAAATGCTACGTTGAGCGAGACGAAGTGACTGTAGACCCATCAGGCAATCTTATCATCTGCCCCTTCATTAATAACTATATTATGGGCAGTCTCATAAAGAGCTCCTTAAAAGAAGTGTGGAACAATGAGAGACATCGAAATTTCCGGCAGTATCAGAATCTGGGGGCACTTGAGATGTGCAAGCATTGTATCCTGGGTGTACAGAGAAATCCAGGATTGTTGACCTCATTGAAACGGGTTTATCTATCGCGGTTTGCATGAATTTAAACAGGACAAGCAGGAGGACATTCCTAAAGAACATTTTGTTATTCAACATGGTGTTTTCCACCTTTTTCTTTAAACATGGAAAGGCTTGGAGCCGGGGGAAATTTAACGAAAATAGTATAAGCATGAAAGCTTCAACTTTGCCTGTTAATAGCAGTGTATTAAGAATACACAACCCATCAGTGATATCAAATGCTGATTTCAAACCATATTCATACCTTGATGCTATTGATGAAAAAAAGCTTTCTCAAATGCTTGCGGAAGGAGTAAAACAATTTACCAGTGAGAAGGATTTAAAAAGAGCATGGCTTGAGATCCTAACAAATTATCAGAAGGGTGACAAGATCGCCATTAAGCCCAATTTCAATTATATTAATCATGGATACAAGCATACAATTACCTCTCCTCAGTTGATAAATACCGTGGTCAGCCATCTCGTCGAACAAGTTAATGTAAGGCCTGAAGAAATATATATATATGATCTTTGCAAGAAAATCCATGCAAAGATCGTACGGGATCGAATTAATTACCCCATAAACTATATTGAACGGTTGGATGGACGCTCCCTATCTGATAAGATAAGATTGCGTCTATATTATGGTTTGGCCTCTCCTGATCTTAATGTCCCGATAGAGATGAGGGAAACGATAAGAGATAAAGACGGGAAGTCTGTAACATGTTATATCCCGAAGGTGGTGAGCCAGGCAGAACATATTATCAATATGCCCCTGTTAACTAACCACATATTTATTTCTAATTCCGGGGCATTAAAGAATCATTACGGCACGGTGAGATTCAGTAACCTTAATTTGTATCCTGAAGTGTTGCACGGCCAGGTATTAAATAAATCGGTTGTCGATCTGAACAGAAATTTACATATCCGTAATAAGACTAAAATTATTGTTGCAGATGGGTTATTCGGGGTTTTTGACCGAGGAGATGATATGGAAGGTGGAGGGAAAAAGCCCTGGCGGATCATTAATAATGATTTTCCCAAAAGTATTTTCATTTCTAAAGACCCTGTTGCAATAGATTCTGTAATGGCAAGTTATGTCATTCAGGAAAGAAAGGCTCGTAAACTCGATGCCTTATCAGCGGAATATCTATATGATGCTATGAATAACGGATTAGGTCAATGCGAGATAAATGAGAATGACCTCAGGTTTAAAAAAATCAACTATTCGACAATGGTTTTATAAAAATAGCGCCTTGAGGAATCTTCTTTATTACCAGCTCAAGACGAAGAGGATCTTAAAGAGAAGGGGGGGGCTTTTCTTATTCAAAAAACTTTATAAAAAGATAAGACATTCAACCTTCAGGACAACCTCTTCTATATGGCTGGAGAAATCCCTCGATTTGCCTGTAAAACCTGTATTACCCGGAATAGATGTTACCATCAACTTTCTGGTATCAGACAAGAGTAAGCTGATCGAATGGCTCGCCAAACAGCATGTCAAATTTCCGTGGATGTATTTCAGCAAAGAGATAGGAGTGGCGACGGCTGATAATCATATCTTTGTGACCCTGCTCCATCGCGATGAAATCTTAGGCTATATTAAAGTCGGGAAAAAGCAAGTATATATTCATGACTTTGATAGCATCGTCTCATTCCCCCCTGGGACTGCCTTTATTTATGATACGTTTATCTTGCCGGAATATCGGGGGAAGCATCTGGCGCTCTATGCCATTGCTAAGACGATAGATTATTTAAAAGAAAAACAATTCAAAAAACTCTGGTGCCACATAGAACAATGGAATCAGGCTTCACTGAAGACATTTAGGAAGGCAGGTTTTGAAGAAAAGGGGTCTATAAGGTTTACTAAGTTATGTGGAGTGCCTTTTTTCATCAGAGACGGGTATAAGCCTATGGTGAGTATAAAGGCTTATATCAGCTAAGACAGGTACATTATGATTCGATTATACAGTGACTCAGACAGAGAACGATGGGATAGTTTTGTGATGGCTTCGGGTGGGTCCACATGTTATCACCTGATAGGCTGGAAGGATGTCATTGAAGCGAGTTTCAGCCATAAGACCCATTACCTGCTGTCAGAGGGGAAAGACGGGAATATCAATGGTATACTACCCCTGGTTCACTTAAAAAGTATGCTTTTTGGAAATTTTATGGTCTCGCTCCCTTATTTCAATTACGGCGGTGTATGCACTGATGATGATGAAGTTCATAATCAATTGATTAAAGAAGCCATAAATATCGCCGGAGAAGTAAAAGCCGAACATATCGAGTTAAGACACACTCACCATATTCAAGGCCTGCAAGAAAAAACCTCAAAAGTTTCCATGATATTGGATTTGCCGTATGACCCTGATGTACTGTGGAACAACTTCTCCTCAAACTTACGCAGAAAGATAAGGAAACCTGAAAAGGAAGGGATGTATTTGAAGCTCGGTGGAGAAGAGGAGCTTGATAACTTTTACACTGTTTTTTCTGTAAACATGAGAGACCTCGGTACACCAGTCTATTCAAAGTGTTTTTTCAGCAATATTTTAAAAGCATTTCCTAAAAACAGTAGGATACATACAGTATATGACAATAAAGAGAGACCCGTTGCCTCAGCCATTCTGATTGGGTTTAAGGAACGAATTGAAATGCCATGGGTATCTTCTATAAAGAGCTACAATCGGTACTATCCAAATACACTCCTTTATTGGGGTTCTCTTAAATTTGCCAGTGAATTGGGATATAAACTTTTTGATTTTGGCAGATCTACCCCAGGGGAAGGCACTTTCAGGTTTAAAGAACAGTGGGGTGCAAAACCGATTCAACTCTATTGGCAATACTGGATTAGGAATGGCGGATCGTTGCCAAATATCAACCCAAAAAATCCGAAATACCAGACAGCAATAAGAATCTGGCAAAAACTGCCTGTTAAACTAACAAGTCTGATTGGCCCCTACATAGTCAAGAATCTGCCATGAAAACTCAAAGAACTATACCTCGGCATTTCGGTATTCCGGCAGATATGATCATAAATCATCTGCCAGCTCTTACCCTCTTTATTACATGCACCTCGTAATCACCATAGACACTGAAGAAGACAACTGGGGAAATTATAGCCCCAAAGGTTACACCCTTGAGAATATAGAAAGGATACCTGCTCTTCAGGATTTGTTTGACGAGTTCAATGTCAAACCCGCTTATCTCATAACTTATCCTGTTGCAACAGATGACAGGTCCTTGACGCTTTTGAAAGGGATCATGGATAGGGGAGGGTGTGAGATCGGCTCACATTGTCATCCATGGAACACTCCTCCCTTTGAGGAAGAAACCGGCGAACGGAACAGTATGCTCTGCAATCTTCCTGAGGACCTGCAGTACAGAAAACTGCAGACCCTTCATGCGACTATCATCCGGAATTTCAACATTGAACCGATATCGTTCAGAGCAGGAAGGTGGGGGTATGACAAATCAGTTGCCAATAACATTCACAAGCTTGGTTACAGGATAGATACTTCTATTACGGCGCATACGGACTGGACCTCTGGTTACGGCCCGGATTTTTCTGAAATTCCACCAAGACCATTTAGATTCTCCATCGGAGATACACAAGGCTATATGATCGAGATCCCGGCAACTGTTGATTATTTGAAGCAAAACTTTGGTTTCAGCAATCATATTTATAAACTCCTAGCCAGCAACCCTTTAAACAAGATGAGAGTGGTTAGTATTCTCAATAAATTAAATCTTCTTAATAAGGTTTGGCTCTCACCTGAGAATTCAGACAGCAAAAGCATGATAGCGCTAGCCAAATCCATGAAAAGAAATAACTGCAATCTGATAAACATGTTTTTCCATTCTGCTACCCTTAAGGCAGGACTTACACCATTTGTAAAGACCCGTGATGACGAGAGGCAATTTCTCCAGTGTATAAGAGAATTTCTGTTATTTGCACGCGATGAAGGAATTAAGTCCATAAAGCTTTGTGAGGCAGGGGAAGGAATATAAATATGACCCCTCTTTTCTGGTCATCCATATTCTTCATATTCTATTCCTATTTCGGCTATCCTCTATTACTAATGGTCCTTTCAACTTTCAGAAATCACTCTGTTAAGAAAAGCGATATCACCCCATCTGTCTCTTTTATCATTACAGCCTATAATGAAGAAAGACGAATCATAGAAAAAATTGAAAATACTTTGCAACAGGACTATCCAGAGGAAAAGTTCGATATTATCGTTGCATCCGATTGTTCCATCGACGGTACAGATGAAATTGTGAGATCATTTCAGCATGAAGGGGTCAGGCTGGTAAGGGCATCCGAGCGAAAGGGAAAAGAGAATGCCCAGAGACTGGCGGTCAGCACTGCATCAGGTGAAATCATTGTGTTCTCAGATGTTGCAACTATGTTACCGGTAGATGGTGTAAAAAATATTGCTAAAAACTTCGCCGATCCCGGCGTTGGATGTGTCAGTAGTACGGATAGATTTATTGAGCCTGATGGGAGCATCAGCGGTGAGGGTACCTATGTTAGGTACGAAATGTTTCTCCGTAATCTTGAGTCAAAGGTGAATACCCTTGTTGGTTTGAGCGGCTCCTTCTTTGCGGCCCGTAAAGTGGTGTGCCAGAATTGGGCGATAGACCTGCAGAGTGATTTTAATACATTGCTGAATTCAGTAAAAATGGGATTACGTGGAGTGGCAGAACCAGAAAGTATTGGTTATTACAAAAACATTGCAGATGAAAAAAAGGAGTTTGAACGAAAGGTAAGGACCGTATTAAGAGGCATCTCTGTATTCATGAAAAGCCTGCCATTGCTGAATCCCTTTAAATATGGTCTTTTTTCATGGCAATTGTTCAGCCATAAACTCTGCCGGTGGCTCATCCCATTTGCGATGATATCGGCGTTCATAAGTAATTCTACCCTAACCCGAGATAATGTGTTTTATCAACTTACTTTCATGTCGCAAGTCGTCTTTTATGTAATGGCTATCTTGGGAATAACTACAGACCTTTTTTCAAAAAATATATTAAAACTTCCGTCTTTCCTGGTTGTAGTCAATCTATCCATCTTGAATGCGTGGTATCTTTATATTCGAGGAAAGAGGATGGTCTCCTGGAATCCTTCAGAGAGATAGGAGGTAGTGTGAGTAATGGCATATAGTTCATATAAAGAAATGCCGGTATGTCAAAAGTTTATTCTGAAACCGTTTATTCGCCACATTTTGGCATCGGGGTATTATGCAACCGGACATTTTAAGACTGCATTACGCGGCAAAGTTGCAATCCTTATGTATCACAGAGTTCTATCAGAAAAGGAGATTAGTCAAGAGTATGTACATCCTGGAATGTATGTTATGGATAAAGTATTTGACATGCAAATGCGTTTGCTAAAAGAGCGCTTCCATGTTATCTCTTTGAAAGAGCTTCTATGCATATGGGAAAAAAAGACCTTTGACGAAACCAAAAGATATTGTGTAATTACATTCGATGACGGTTGGCTTGATAATTATGCCTATGCCTATCCAATTCTAATAAAATACGATATTCCAGCTACTATATTTCTGCCCACCGCCTTAATAGGGACCAACAGGTGGTTCTGGCATGATAAAGTGACCTTCTTGCTGCAACAATATGCTTCTGGATCATATAACAGGCCTTCTAAATCCTCTACAGAACTTCTATTTAAATATCCATGGTTGAATAATGTCAGGATGGAGCAGTTAGACTCTGTTATCACGGATTGGAAGATATTAGTTGAAGATGAAATTGAAAGGCGCCTTGAAGAAATTGCTGATGGATTGAAGATTGAATTTCCGCCTGAACGCAAACTTTTAAACTGGCAAGAGATAGAAGAGATGTCCCGTCATAACATTAGTTTTGGATCTCATTCATCTACCCATAAGATCTTGACCCTTTACAACCCTGAGGTTGTCCAGAAGGAAATAGAAGACTCTATGAATTCCTTGCAGAATAAACAGATTAACTATGTCAGCGCATTCTGCTATCCAAACGGTAATTACAATAAAGAAATCACCAATATGGTAAAAGCCGCCGGCTATAAGGCGGCGGTAACTACTACATCCGGGCTTGAGGACGGCTCATCAGATCCTCCTTTTTCTCTAAGTAGAGTTGGCATCCATAATGACATTAGTTCAACAATTCCACTTTTTTTGTATCGGTTATCGAAGAAGGTTAAGGTTTAGGTTATTGCGCGTTGGCACAGAGCGAGCCCCTGAACTTACAACAATAACAACAGTTGAAATATTAACAGATAAATGGCAGTTGTATCAACTTCACAAAAGATAAGCATAATGCAGATTACCCATGACCTCAATATCGGAGGATTGCAACGCGTGGTGGTAGATCTGGCTTGCAACCTGAACAAGGACCGATACGACGTGTCGGTTTGTGCCCTTCGAGAGGGGGGGCCGTATGAGAGCGAATTACTCAATGATGGAATACCGATCATCAAGCTTGCAGAGAATACGTATACAGTGGATTATCTAATGTTCTGGAAGATCTATCGGACAATGAGAGAGATGAGACCCACGATTGTTCACACCCACAACACACAACCATTTCTCGAAGGGACTGTAGCGGCCGTACTGGCCGGCGTTCCTGTTGTCGTCCACACCGATCATGGCAGGCAGTTCCCTGATAAGTGGCGCTATATGACTGCCGAGCGCATTGTGTCTCGCTTCGTCAATCAGGTAGTCGCTGTTTCGGAGGCTACTAAAAGTGATCTTGTTCAATATGAAAAGATTCCGGCCTCTCAAATTATGGTCGTAGCAAACGGTATTAATGAGCAAAAATACCAATTCCCTGTTGATCGCAGCTGGAAGAGGAAAGAACTCAATATTGCTCCTGACGCAGGCCCCATTGTAGGTTGGTGCGGGCGCCTGTCTCCGGAGAAAGGTTTAGATGTTCTGATCAGAGCGGTAGAGCTTTTGAAAAAAGATTTTCCGGGGATGGTGTTTTTAATCGCTGGTGAAGGGGATCTTGACGGACCGTTGCGTCAAGAGGCGAAAGAACGGAACGTCGAGCGCTGGATTCGCTTCCTGGGGCCGCGAAGCGATGTTCACGAGATCATGGGAATAATAGACCTCTTTGTTCTACCGTCGTTGCGTGAAGGGCTGCCGTTGGTGTTACTGGAGGCGATGGCGGCTTCATTGGCGATTGTGGCTACGAACGTTGGAGGAATCCCGGAAGCTGTGGTTGATGGCGTCAACGGATTACTTGTCAAGCCCTGCCATCCCGAAGAGTTCGCCGCAGCGATCAAAAGATTGTTATCAGACGAGGTGATGAGGGAAAAGTTTGCTAAGAATTCGCTCGAGTTGTTTTATCAACGGTTTGGATTACGAAAGATGCTGACCGAGTACGAGGAGATCTACCTGGGGTGTCTGAAAGCGGAGCCAAAGTGAATCAGTTGCAAAAACCTGAAACAGTAAATAAAACCGTTATAAAAATACCTGTTGACACAGCTTCTCGTCTCCCTTTTTATCTTGTCTTACTATACATTATTTTAGAATTTGCCCGTCCACAGGCAACTATCCTTGGCCTCGCTCCACTACGCATACCTGCTATTGTAACGATAATTCTTGGTCTATCAGTTGTTTTATTGGGAAGACTAAATCTTTCTGATAAACAGACAAAATTATTTATCCTTTTGTTGGCTGTGATGGTGCTTAATGGACCCTTGGCAGTTAATAATTATTGGGCTTATCAAGTTTTCAGGACTATGTTAATCACCTTTGTAACATATCTTGGTATCATCGCATTCGTAGATTCATTTGATAGGTTCAAAACATTAATTAACATCTGGCTTGGCATCCATGTATACTTAGCCATACATGGGATTATAAAAGGAGGTCTCGGGGTTGGCGGCTTTCTTGCAGATGAGAATGATTTCTCTATGACATTAAATATGATCATCCCTTTTGCATTCTTCATGGCGTTTGCAGAAGCGAATAAGTTAAGGAAAATTATCTATATATGTTTAATATGTCTTTTCCTGTTTGTGAATATGCTTACCCTATCAAGGGGGGGCTTTATTGGGCTGGTTATGGTTGGTATATACTGCTGGATCAGGTCACCAAAAAAGATTGTTTCAGCAGTACTGATAGGCCTGCTGGTTTTATTTATGTTCCAATATGCTCCTGAAAAATACTTGGGAGAGATTAAGTCCATTCAGGGGGAAGGGGTAGAGAATAGAGAAGGAGAAATAAGATATCAAGGGACCGGTGGTGAAAGGATCTATCAATGGCAAATTGGATGGAAGATGTTTCTGGATAATCCGATCTTAGGCGTTGGTCAAGGAAATTATCCATTTCGATTCAGTGAATATGAAAAAGCGAGCGGGTTCGATGAAGGGTTGCATGGCAGGTCTAGGGCTGGTCGGGCGGCTCATTCTATATATTTTACCTTGTTGCCTGAATTGGGAGTGGCTGGTACCTTAATTTTTGCAATGATGCTTTACTTTATCTATAAAGACCTACGATTTATTAGTCAATTAAAAACGAGAAGGTCTTCATATATATCAAGTCCGGAGAAAGTAATAATATTTTATTTAAGTCGTGCAATGGAAGGCAGCCTTATAGGATTTCTTTTTTCCGGGATCTTCATTTCAATACTCTATTATCCAAATTTCTGGATTCTTATGGGTTTTGTAGTAGCTTTAAAAAGAGTAGCTGAACGAGAATATGAAAACAATAATGCATCGTATTGAGACACCTGGTCCATATGGCGATAAAAAGAAACTAATATAGAGGGAAACTAAACAATTTCGTAAATTTGGCGAAAAAGCAAAGGAAATAATATGATAGAAATGATTAAAGAGCTGATCCAATACCGCCATTTGCTCTACATGCTCACCTGGAGGGATATAAAGATTAAATACAAGCAATCGGTTATGGGATTTTTTTGGGCTATTTTAATGCCAATGCTCATTGTCGCAGCGGGCATTCTTGTTAAAAAAGGTTTTTCTATGGTATCCGGAAGGCCCCTGGAACTAACTGAATTAGCCTCAGTTTCGGTTAAGGCGATACCGTGGGCATTTTTTGTTGGTTCAATACGTTTTGCAACAAATAGTCTCACAGGAAACAGTAACCTCGTGACAAAGATTTACTTCCCTCGCGAGGTGTTCCCGATTTCAGCCGTATTTGCAAATTTCTTTGATTTTATCATCGCATCTGTTGCCCTTACTCTGATCCTCGCGATTGCAGGAATAGGCATGAGTATCAATCTGGTCTGGCTTCCATTTCTGATCTTTTTGCTAGTTCTTCTGGCCTGTGGAATCGGGATGCTTCTTTCATGTGCAAATCTTTTTTTTAGGGACATAAAGTATCTCGTTGATGTATTTTTGACCTTCGGTATTTTCTTCACCCCTGTATTCTATGAAGCATCTATGTTCGGGAAATGGGAGTCAGCACTTCTTCTGAACCCTGTAGGTGCAATACTTGAAGCGATCAATACTGTGGTTGTTTTCCATAAATCTCCTGACCCCTTCTGGGTTGCCTATGCAGCGATATGGTCTTTTGGAGGTTTATTAATTGCATGGTTCATTTTCCACAGGGCTGAGTTTAAATTTGCAGAAAACATCTAAAGGTTTATTTATATTCTTATGGAGAACCCAAGTTAGGGAATGGTGAAGCAATGAACGATGTTGCCTTAGATTTCAATCAAGTATGGAAGAAGTTCAAAATGGGAGAAAGATACGACTCCCTGCGTGACCTAATTCCAGGAATGGCAAAAAGAATATTTTCCCGAAACAATCAAATAGAACTGGGTGAAAGGGAATTCTGGGCGCTAAAGGATGTTTCTTTTCAGGTAAAGCGCGGTGAAGCTATAGGCATAATAGGCCCGAATGGTGCTGGTAAAAGTACGATATTAAAGCTTCTCAGTGGAATACTCAGGCCGAATAAGGGCGAGATAAAAGTTAATGGTCGGCTGAGCGCCTTAATCGAAGTTAGTGCCGGCTTTCATCCTGACCTTACAGGAAGAGAGAATGTTTATCTGAATGGATCTATTCTTGGAATGAAGAGGAAGGAAATAGATAAGAGGCTCGATGAGATTGTAGAATTTTCTGGGATATCTGAATTTATTGATACACCTGTGAAACGTTATTCTTCAGGTATGCATGCACGTTTAGGATTTTCTGTAGCAGCACATATAAATCCGGATATTCTTGTTGTTGATGAAGTGTTAAGTGTCGGTGACTTACAATTTCAGAAAAAATGTATTGATAAAATGTTGTCATTAAAAAAACGAGGAGTTCCAATTGTATTCGTATCGCATAATTTGCAATCCATTCAAATGCTCTGCAATAGGGCATTCTTTCTAAAAAATGGACAAATATTTAAAAATGGGGATGTCAGCGATGTATTGAATGAGTATCTTTTTTCTGGACAGGCGACTACCAAATTTGATAACGGTGTTATTATAAGCAATACAGCTTGCTTTAATTATTATGGAGAGAGGAGTAACGTATTTCAAGCAGGTGAAAAAGCTATTATTAAGTTTAACCTTAAAGTTAATAAACCAATTAATGAATATCTCCTTGGATTCTTGATACGAAGAACTTCAGACGGATTTCTGGCATGTGATTATAATTTACCGCTTTCATCTATTGAAGATGAAAATAATAACATTAATATTTCTTTAGAAAAAAACGTCAGATTAGATTTTCAAGTTAATTTATTAAAGGGTTTATATACAGTTTCTTTGCATATTTATCATAATCCTTCTCAAAGGCATGTATATTGGGTATCTAACATACTTCATTTCAGTGTTGAAGAAAGGATAAGTTGGGAGGGGGTATCGTACTTAAACCCTGAGCTTTGCTCTGAATAGGTGTTAAAAAACTCAAGAACATGAAATATATTTGCATGACAATATCAGTGTAATCAATTCTCACAAATAGTCCTATGAATTCCCCAAAAGTTTCCATAATCATCCTCAACTGGAATAGGCTTAAAGATACTCTTGAATGTATAGAATCTGTCTTTAAGCATGATTACCCTAATTATGAAATCATCGTAGTGGATAATGGCTCTACAGATAATTCAGTAGATATTATTCGAAAGATATATCCTCAAGTGATTTTGATCGAAAATAAAGATAACCTTGGCTACACTGGTGGTAACAATATTGCCATGAGTTATGCAATTCAGAATGGCACGAACTATATTTGGCTTTTAAATAATGATACTGTTGTTGAAACGGATACGTTAGGAAACCTTGTGGATATTGGGGAGGGTTCTCCAGAGATTGGTATTATCAGTCCGGTTATATATTACTATGATAAACCCCACAAGATTCAGTTTTGTGGTAGTTATGCAGATTGGACTAATCATAAAATAATTTACCCAAATGAAAATACGATTTATGTCGATGATGATTTTAAATATGGGGAAAATGTTTGTTTATGGGGAACAGCACTTTTAATTAAAATTGATGTGGTTAGAAAAGTTGGATATTTAAATAATAAGTTTTACGCATATTGGGAAGACACAGAGTATTCAATTAGATCAATTAAGGCTGGCTTCCGAAACGAGTTAGCGCTAAATGCTAAAATATATCACAAAACTCCAATAAAGCGGAAGCCTTACTATTATTATTTCATGGCAAGAAATGAATATTTTACATGGTTTCAATATTTAAATAGTACGGAAAAGGTTTCCTTTATGAGAAAGTACTTAGCAAGAAAAATAGCAGAATATGGATCTTTGAAAGAATCTGGCTGTGACGAGTATGCAAATGCTTGTCTTGATGGAACATGGGCTGCTTTCCATGGAGTTGGTGGAGCCTGGAATGAATCTGTAAGATTTCCTTTAATAATAAAACGAGGATTTTCATGGCATCCATATTTATGGGTTAATCTTTTTAAAGGAGATTTATTAAATATCATTTTTGAGATATCAAAAAGGGTCAGAGCAAAATTCGTCAGGGGACACTTAAATAACAAATGAATGAAGTAAGCGTAGTCATTCCTACCTTTAATTGTGCTAAGTATATTACTGAAGCTATCGAATCATTATTGAAACAAACATATAAAAAACTTGATATTATAGTTGTTGATGATGGTTCAATGGATGATACGAAGACAATACTACATCCATACATTGAAAAAGGGATTGTGAATTATATTTATCAGGACAATCAAGGACCTGGAGCTGCCAGGAATACAGGAATCAAGTGTGCTAAGGGAGATTATATTGCTTTTCTGGATGCGGATGACACCCTAACTGAAGATAGCATAGAGAGAAGAATGAATTTAATTTTAAGTTCATCTAAAGTTGGCCTTGTTTTTTCAGATTATTTTTATGAAACGGAAGAGTTTAAATCAGTTGAGTCGGATTTTATTAATAAAATTCAAAAATTAACTAAGTTTATTCATGAAACTTATAATGGCCTGTTGTTTAAAGGGTCATTTCAAGATGTATTTAGTGTTCTATTTCTGGTCCATACCGGTACGGTTCTTGTCCGGAAGGAAGTTTTTGAGAAAGCAGGTTTTTTCAGAAGCGATATTTCTATAGGAGAAGACAGGGATATGTGGTTGAGGATTGCGGAACATTATGAAATTGGTTTTGTTAATGAACCGTTGGCTTATTATAAGCGTTTTAGAAGTTATCTTACAGTTAAAGACCCTTTAGGTTATGGATTGCAAAGAATATCCTACTTCAATAATCTAATAAATAAATATCAACAAGAAAAGAGTATCCGGAAATTTCTTTATAAAAGATTAGCGATTCCATATTTCGACCTTGCAGTGTACTTTCATCAAGAAAATAGGAGGATAAAATTTATAGAGAATATTTTAAAAAGTATTTATTATAATCATTGGGAAGTTCGTCCATATAGATTTATAACATTTTCTTTAATACCAAATAAAATGCGAAAAATCATAAAAAAATGGACCTTCCGTAAATAATATAGTGCCACTAACTATATATCAGTGGAGAGACACAAGCACGCTCCTAGCGGCGCCCGGTATCTTTACAGGAACTCCTACACATGGAGCATAAGGGACATCGCGGTCGTTGAGTGAAAAAAGTCAATTTGCAGTGAGCAATCATATCGAACATTTAACTACTCATTCTATCATTTACGGTTGGTCGGCACGAACACCTAGTGCTTACGCCATTGCCGCACCAGACCGAGCTCCGCTTACCTACGCTGCTCTATGGTCCCAGATCAAACATAGTGCGATTTTTCTTAACGGGACTGGTATCGGAAGAGGCGACCGCATTGCGATTTCACTGCCCCAAGGCCCTGAAATGGCTGTAGCGTTCCTCGCCATATCATCAGTTGCGATAGGGGCCCCTATAAACCCCGTTTTAAGTGCAGGGGATTTCGAGTCTGTACTCAGAGGACTCAACCCGAAGGCTATCCTTGTTCTGTCAGGTGATGACGGCCCTGTTCAGGCGGCCGCACGGGGCCTTGGTATCCCGATTATCGAGATCTGCCCTGAGCCGGATGCGCCTGCTGGAGTTTTCACAATTCGTGGAGACAATTTCAAACTTTCAACGACGGGAGGTTTCGCAGAGCCCGGCGATATTGGACTTATACTACCCACATCAGGTACGACATCTAGGTCCAAGCTAGTTCCTCTCACTCACCTGAACTTCTGTGCCGCGGCAGACAACACCCGGGCCGCCCTGGGACTCACTGAATATGACCGGTGTCTCAATGTCATGCCGTTGTTCCACGGGCATGGACTGGTAGCCGGTGTCGTGGCCTCAATTTTAGCAGGGGCAACGGTTATGTGCACGCCCAACTTCGATCCAGTTAAGTTTTTTGCGTGGATGGACGAGTTTTGCCCGACATGGTTTACCGCGGTACCGACTATTCACCACGCGATAATATCCGAAGCTCAGCGGCACCAGGAGATCATTTCCCATACCCCGCTGCGTTTCATACGCTCTGCGTCGGCCCCACTGCCGATGCCGCTTATGGAGGAACTTGAGCGGGTGTTCAAAGTGTTCGTGACTGAAAGCTACGGACTCAGCGAGGCCTTACAGCTTACAAATACTCCGCTTGACCTGCAGAAGCGAAAGGTGGGATCACTGGGGGTTCCGGGTAACTCAGAAATCGCTATAATGGACCAGACAGGCAAGTTTCTGGAACCGGGTGAAGCTGGTGAAATCGTATGTCGCGGTCCGGTTGTTATGGCCGCTTATCTTAACGATTCGGGTAAGAGTGAGAGTTGCTTCACTGATGGCTGGTTCCGAACCGGCGACATTGGATACCTCGACGCCGACGGATATTTGTACATGACCGGTCGCTTCAAGGAGATCATCAACCGGGGCGGTGAGAAGGTGTTGCCTCAGGAAGTCGACCAGGCTCTTATGGCATGTCCAGCCATTACCCAGGCTGTGACCTTCGGCATTCCAGATCCGGTACTGGGTGAGAAAGTTGCGTCTGTTGTCGTGCTGCGGCCGGGTATGACGGCAACGGCCGAAGAGATACGCGAGTTTGCCGCTGCCAGGCTATCCGAATTTAAAGTACCTAACAGAGTGCTAATTCTCCCGTCTATTCCAACTAATCCGACTGGCAAGCTTGTTAGGCGTGAAATCGCTGAGCGATATGGAACTATCGCGGCTCAATTACTCCATTCGGTTGCGACTAAAGTCAAACCCAGGTATCACCTCGAGTACTATCTCTCCCGTTTATGGGAAGAGTTGCTGGATGTCCGGCCTCTGGGGGTTACAGACGATTTCTTCAACTATGGAGGGAATTCGCTGCTCGCTGCTCGCATGATGGAAGAGATCGAAGAAGACTTCGGCCAAACACTTCATCCTTCGATCCTCTACTCCGCCCCAACAGTGGAGCAACTTGCTCGTATTGTCGCAGAGCATCAGGACCCCGACCCGCTGCAGCGGCCATTGATCGAGATACAGCGGGGAGGGGGCCGTAAGCCGTTCGTATTACTAAACGGTGATTACCTTGGTGGTGGCATTTACTGCAAAGAACTTTCCAAAAACCTTGATCCCCGGCAACCTTTCTACGTATTCTCTCCATATGGAATTGAGGACGGCGCTCCGTCCTCAATAGAGGCTCATGCAGAAGCCTTCCTATGTACCCTGCGGGCAGCTCAACCCACCGGGCCTTATCTGCTGGGCGGTTTTTCCCATGCGGGTCTGATTGCCTACGAGATGGCCAGACGTCTCGTAGCGCAGGGAGAGCAAGTGGCGCTTCTAATCGTGATCGACATGCCAGCTCCGGATCCACGCCTGCGATTGCTCCGCTCGGCTATCACCGCCATTTTACATCTGCGTGGAGCAGGGACGGATGAACAAAACGAGGCATTTCTAACTTGGCGGTATCGTATTGTTCACTTGGGAAAGTTGTATCAGCAAGGTATTGGCACGGTGATTCCGTTCAGTGTCAGGAAGATCGCCGGTAAGTTGCAGAGGCCCGAGGTGGAAAGACCTAAGGCTTCCTCAGAAACAGTCCCGCCAGACACTGGAAGGCTTGAAAGGATTAGTAGAACATATTCCAGAATGATTGAACAATATATTCCAGACCGCTATGGCGGCCGCGTCACTCTTTTCTCCTCCTCAGAGGGTCCTGCCAGGAAAACCACCGATCCGACCCTTGGTTGGAGGAAGGTAGCAGCAGAGGTTAATGTAGTCCAAGTTCCGGGCAACCACCTGACGTGCATCACGGAGTACGTGAAGGTACTGGCCGAGCGCATGCAGCTCTGCATAGATGAGGTGCAAAGGTGACGTTTGTTCCAACGGCATGGACTCGTTTCCCTCAACGCTTTTCGTGTGAACACGACGAGGTACACGTCTGGTGTGTGAGCCTCCAGGAGCGGAGGCCAGAATTGGTAAATCTCGTGCGGGTACTCAACACGGAGGAGATTGCCAGAGCAAATAGGTTCATCAAGGCGACGGACCGTGATCAATACATAGCTTGCCGCGCTGGGCTCAGATTGATTCTGTCAGGATATCTGGATGTCAGCCCCGAAGCGTTGTGTTTCCGGTCTGATTCAAACGGAAAGCCACGGCTTGAAAGTGTGACAGTACCCATGGCCCTTAGCTTCAGTGTGTCCCACTCGGAAGGGTTTGCTCTTTACTCGGTTAGTCGTGGCAGAGCAACCGGAGTGGATTTGGAGCGTATCCGCCCTCATCTGGCCAGCCCTTGGATCTCCGAACGTTTTTTCTTGGAAGAAGATTCAGCCCGATTAAAGCACCTCGATGGTGACGCATTTGTGGAGGGTTTCTTCGTGTACTGGACCCGTATGGAGGCTTTCTTGAAGGCCTGTGGCCTTGGTCTTGCGGGTTTGGGCAGGGACGAGAGTGAAGACCGCTCGAAATGGGCGATATATGACCTCACTCCTCGCCCAGGTTACATTGGCGCACTTACTGTCGAGGGTCAGGAGCATCGCCTGACCTGCTGGGATCTGGAGGACTGGGGCCAGATCTTGTAATGTAGTCAGGCACAACTATCTGATGCCTTACTATACCTATTCCAATAAAATATTAGACAGCTTTTCTGCCTGTGATTTCCAGTTATATTTTTCTACAACCAATTTCCTGGCAGCTCGTGATAATCTTTCCCATTCATCGTTTTTATCAAGTAATTTTGCTGTATAGAAAGCAAGGCTTTCCCGGCTGTTTGCAATATAGCCCACTTTCCCATGCTCAAATTCTATCCCTCCTGCTCCTTCACTTGTCGTCACTACAGGTATTCCCATCGCAAGGGCTTCGAGAATTTTATTTTTCATTCCCGCACCTATACGAATGGGACACAGGTAGACATTGGCACCTTTAATCGCTTGGCGTATATCTTCAACTTCACCTATGACCTCAGCGTCTTTCTGGCTTTTGGCTAACTCAATTAATTCAGATTTTGGGTGCCGCCCAACAATTCTGAACTTAGCTTCCGGGGCTTTCTTTTTTATTAATGGCCATATTTCCCTTAAACAATAAATCATGGCGTCATGATTAGGTTTATACCCCATAACACCTGTAAAGACTACCAACCCCTGGGTCGTGCCAGGGAGTGCAACATCTGGTGTAAAATAAGTCAAATCAACACCATTTCCTACAACACGGATTTTTGATTCTGGAACTGTTTTGCTTAACCATTTCTTGTCCCTTTCCGTAATGGTTATTAATTTTTTGCAATTAGTTAGATATTTATTTTCCCATCTCAAGTTGTATAAAAATGCATAATATAAAGATAGCCATTCTTTTCCAAATAATTTTTTCGTCTTTCTCATAGATCTTGCATATAAGGACGTTGAGTCACATACGTCACATGTAATGTTCAGATCTTGTAAGTTACTAAGGTAAAAGCCAAAAGTTGATGTCCAGAAACAAAGTATTGCTTCATAGGACTTAATAGAAATTGCCTGTTGAATTAGATTATAAAGATGAGTGGAATAAGCAACATCAAAAGGGAATAGATTCTTTGACGGTGATATTAGGTTCTTGACTTTGTCTGAATATTTTAGTATTCGAGGCTGGTCTCCTTCGAAATATTCTGCGAAGTAAACATTTCTGAATGCAGCTAATATCTCTTTTTGAGATTGTTCTGTTTCTGGTTTTACACAGATAAGATCAATGTCCCAAATTTTCGGTAAGTTTGTTATTAGATTGTAAATTCTAAGGTCCGCCCCATCCTTGACAGGTAATAGTGAATTACTGGTAATAATTAAAAGCTGGGATTTATTCATCAGTTAGCCGATAAGTATAGCTTTACAGCCGCATTTAATCAAGTGGATATGGCGGTATTCTATTATTCAAACCGATATTTTTAATTTCCTATAGATAATGTTTACAAGTCTTTTAAAGCTCTGGAACCTATTTCCTGTACCATTTCAAGACAGGATTTATCTGGCATTAAAACCTACGGGGTTTCCTTATTTTATAAGCTATATCGCCAAATACAAGGAAGCCCATCGTTTGAGTAATTTTGCAGGGAATATCCTGTCAGTCAGGGAAGAATATCTATTGAGCCCGGGATGCAAAAAGAAATTGCTTTCACACAAGTTCGATGCCATTATTGATAGTTTAGTGATGAAAAATGGTGTCAAGAAGACGACATACGCGATGAGACAGAATAGTATTTTATCAAATGTATTTAGTGAAAAAAGATGTCGAATTGAAAAAGACAAGATAAAGATTTTAGATATTCCCTCTTCCATCGGAACAGCAAGTCTGGATATACTTGAGATGTTAAGTAAATATTATACGATTAGTTCCTATGTATTAGGAGATTTATATTTCAAGATATATTATGACAAAAATCGTGAATGTATATATGATGAGGAAGGTAATCTTCTGCAGGTAAAATTCCGTAAGCAGTTTTTCAGCATTTATCGACCGAATACATCCGGAGATGTTTTTAACGGTGTGGCATATTGTTTGTTGTTACCGCTAAGTCTGATATCCTGGTATTTAAAAAGGAAGTATACATGGGCAGCTCAAAACAACTTTGATTCAATTATACTCATTCATCCTGATGTTGAAGACAGACTTAAAAGCGGAGTACTCAAAGTCATGGAAATTGATGTGTTCAAGGAGATCGAAGAAAAATTTGATATCATTATTTCATTTAATTTGCTGCAAAAAAATTATTTTTCCGATAATCTTATACAAGCAGGAATTGAGAATTTAAAGAATGCCTTAAATGAAGATGGCTTGTTGATAATGGGAAACACGGAATCTTTTTCGGTGTCAAAGAAAATCAAGGGGGAGCTTCAGTTAATTGGGGAACAAGGTAAGTTTTGAAATTCGAGTCGAATGCCCAGTTTAGCAGGCTCATTCCCTTCCAAATCTCCTTACCACACTGATAATAAGAGAAATCAATATGATTCAGAAGATTATAAGTCGATTGAAAGAACTGCACAGTCTTTTTCCTGATTTCGAGAAAGGCGCGGATATTCAAATTGAAAAGAAATTCCCAAGAGTGGAATCCGATGTTTTCCTCTTATTGGCTAAGCATAAGCAAAACACGCTCCACCTCTACGTAAAAATTGTTAAGGAAGAAACTTTTAGTGCCGGTACGTTGCAAAAGAGGTTGAGTTCGGAATATGCCTGCTTGCAGTCAACATATGAGTATTTTAAAAATTCTCCGATGCATCGAGCAGTCAGGCCAATCGCTTTTTTCCCGGAGTGGCATACCATTGTAACTGCTGAATCACCCGGTTTGGTACTAAAACCAGTGATCATGTCTTATACTCGCATCCTGTCTTTGCGTGATATTAAACGGCTTCAAAAAGCGGTATTTCTATGCGGAAGGTGGTTGAGAGACTTTCATCACTGCGTGAAGGCTGAAACTGAGTTTGAACTGGAAGGGATAACTTTATATGTATCACGCAGGCTTGAAATATTGGAGGATTTGGGATTGATCAGGAAAGATCTGGGTAAGATTTTGAGAAAAAACCTGGAAGAAATTGAGAAGGGGTATATCCGATTTATCCCTTCGGTTTTGCTTCATAACGATTTTATACCAGGTAATATCTTGATTGATGGCGAGAAGATTTGTGTCCTTGATTTCAGTTGGGCCGGAAGAGGTTGTCATTACTTTGATATTACGGCATTCTGGCTGGAGCTGCAAAGGCTCGGAGAGATGCCACATCACTCAAGAAGTAAAGTCTCTTTGCTTCAAAAGTCCTTCCTGGAGGGCTATGGAGAGGTTCGTCAGGAGTCTGTTGAATTCAGATGCTTTGAACTATTACAGCGAGTCAACGCGTTAAACTACCTCTGGATAGAACGACAGAAGAGAGGGTACCCTCGCAGACTGAGTCGAGATTTTGAAATTAAAAATCAACTCAGATGGTTACATCAATTTAAGGCTCAAATATAAGTTTGCGAAAACTTTATCTTTACCTTATTCATGGTTAAGAATTTGAAAACCGACGATTTAAGAGTTTGTCATGTTGCTTCTGGAGATCTCTTTGCAGGGGCAGAGGTTCTTCTTCTAAATCTATCCGGAGCTTTATCTGATAAAATGCTCAGTCAGACCCTGTTTGTCCTGTTTAATGATGGAATTCTTTCAAAAAGGCTTATCGAACGAGGAGCTAGAGTTATTGTCTTGCAAGAAAGAGAATTTCCTGCAGACATTCTGCTTGTCTTTAAGCTGGCGCGGATTTTAAGAGAGCAGGCTGTTGATGTGGTTCATACACACGGATACAAATGTAATGTTATGGGAGGTGTAGCCTCGCTGATTTCGAGATCAGCACTTCTTATCCGCACTGAGCATGGGAAGCCTCCACCAATATTCATCCATAAGTTTTCAAAAACTACCTTTTTCAGCCTCCTGGATTATTTTGTAGGAAGATACTGGACAGATCAAATAGTTTCAGTTTCTTCAGAGTTAACCACGAATCTAAGGCGTAGATATCCTCGGAGAAAAATTACAACGATTTATAACGGCATTGATTTTTCTCAATGTGACGAAAAATCCCCACCGATAGACTTGAAATCGGAATTTGGCATTGCAGATGAGGATAAGCTGGTGGGGATCTTTGCGAGATTAAATCCCGAAAAGGGGGTTGAGCTGTTTTTAAAAGCAGCAAGGCTGATAAGTCTCGAAGCCCCTCATATCAGGTTTTTTGTCGTGGGTGATGGACCTTTGTATAAGGATCTTCAAAAAGATGCGGTTCGGCTAAATCTCGAAAAGCATGTTATCTTTACCGGTTTTCGAACGGATGTCCACGGTTTGCTTCGTCAAATGGATGTGGTGGTTTTGTCTTCTCTCCACGAAGGAATGCCAATGATACTCCTCGAGGCCATGGCGCATCGAAGGCCGATTGTAGCAACAAGGGTAGGCGGCGTGCCAGAGGTGATTCAAGATCGAAAGACGGGAATTATAGTCCCCTCGGGGGATGAGCATGCATTAGCGAAGGCATGCCTGGAATTAATTAGGAATCCAAAAATGGCCAAACAGCTTGGATTGAATGCATGCGAAGCGGTTAAGAAGAGATTTTCGGCCCAGGTTATGCTTGAAAAGCTCCTGGCTTCATACCGGGAAAGTTTTCAAAAAACAGGAAAAACAACTGAGGGGATCGCGTCATGACTGTTAAACTTATGACTATCTTTGGCACACGCCCGGAGGCCATCAAACTTGCACCCGTCATAAAAGCGATTGAAGAGAATCCTGACCAGTTTTCATCCATATGTTGTGTGACTGCACAGCACCGAGAGATGCTGGATCAAGTCTTAAATTTCTTTGATATAAAACCCATCCATGATCTGGGGATCATGAAAGCGGGTCAATCTCTAACGGATGTAACGGTTGAAGTATTAAAAAAAGTGGGTTACATTCTGTCAATTGAAAAACCCGATTTTGTTCTAGTACAGGGAGATACGACCACGACCTTTGCAGCAAGTCTTGCAGCTTTTTATCAAAAGGTTAAAATATGCCATATTGAAGCGGGACTCAGGACGTTTGACAAATATCAACCCTTTCCTGAAGAGATAAATCGCAGGTTGACTACAAGTCTTGCGGATTATCATTTTGCTCCGACGAAAAGGGCCTCTGAAAACCTCATCAAAGAAGGGGTTGATGCAAACAGGATTAGAGTTACCGGAAACACCGGTATCGATGCATTGTTTTTAACTTTGAGGCTCATCAGGGAATCTTCCGAGAAGAGCAGACTACCGGAAGAACTGCTGTCTGAACTTAAGGGCAGGAGATTGATCCTGGTTACTGCTCATCGCCGTGAGAATTTTGGATTTATTTTTGGAGAGATGTGTAAAGCGTTCCAGGAAATCGCTCGGCGAAACAAGGATGTAATGATTGTTTATCCGGTCCATTTTAATCCAAATATTCGCGTTCCAGCTGAAAAACTGTTAAGCGGTAATGAACGCATCAAGTTAATAGAGCCGGTAGAATATCAAGCTTTTGTGCAATTAATGGAAAAGTCTTATCTGATTTTGACGGATTCCGGGGGAGTTCAGGAGGAGGCCCCATCGCTCGGCAAGCCAGTTCTGGTTCTGCGAAATGTAACTGAAAGACCTGAGGCGGTTGAAGCGGGTACAGCAAGGTTGGCGGGGACTAAAGCTGAAACAATCGCGGGTGAAGTTCAAAAATTACTTGAAGATCCGATAGAATACCAGAAGAGGAGCCAGATAATAAATCCATTTGGTGATGGAAAGGCAAGTGAAAGGATAATTTCGTACATTGCGAATCTGTAAGATATATGACGGAGACTACCCTTGGGATGTAAGGGTTCAGAAAATCCTGTTAACTTTAGTCGAAAACGGGTACGAGGTTCATCTCGTTTGCAGGAATAAAGCTAAGAGACCGACCTATGAATATCTCGACAAGGTTCACATTCACAGGCTTCCCTATTTAAAACACTCTGGTATTAACGCTGCACTTAGTTTTCCAGCTCCTATCAATCCCCTCTGGTTGCTAACCATTATGCGGGTGATAAGAGAAAATAAAACGGATATAGTCATAGTGAGGGACCTTCCATTGGCTTTGGCTGCTATTTTTAGTGGACGCATTTATGGTATCCCGATCATATTCGATATGGCTGAACATTACCCTGCTATGGTGCGAGATATGTGGAGAATGGGAGGATTCAAGACATCTAACTTAATAACCAGAAATCCCTATATTGTTGCAATAGTTGAGGCGCTTTCCGTGCGATGGGCTAACAGTATATTAACCGTCGTGGAGGAGTCTAAGACCAGATTGGTGAAGCAATATCACCTGGCTGACTCAAAGATTCGCGTCGTGTCTAACACCCCAAGGCTTTGCGATATCAACTTTACTCAGAAGAATAGTAGCAGGGTTGAACCTCAGGATACGCTTAAACTAATATACATAGGTGGCCTGGAAAAGGAAAGAAACCTTGAAGTTGTACTGCGTGGAATGGCGCTAAATGGGGAAAAACTTCAATGTTCCCTCACTATTTTGGGTAGGGGAGAGGGAGAGGCCTACTATAAGCGGATTGTGGATAGGTTAAATATTCATGATAAAGTTTTTTTTAAAGGATGGGCGGAACATCATTCTATTGGGGAGTTCTTGGCGATGAGCGATGTAGGGGTCATACCCCATGCTGCTACCGAGCATACGAATTCGACTGTTCCCAATAAGCTTTTTGATTATATGGCATACTCGAAATCTGTGCTTGCCTCGGATACAGCACCCGTGAAGAGGATTATTCAATCTGAATCCTGTGGATTAATTTACAGGTATAACAGCCCTGAAGACTTTATAGGAAAAGTACGGCAACTTCTTGATTCAAAGTATAGGGACGCAATGGGTGCCAAGGGGAGAAAGGCAGTTGAACGGAAGTATAACTGGGAAGTAGATTCGAAGGAACTGCTTGCTACACTGCAATACTATGCTGGCAAACCACGTATCAGTAGAGGAATGTAAAATGCCCATAACTCAGTTATTGTATAATTTTTCCCCTGAGATTATTCAAACCCTGTTTTTAAATAGTTATGCTGTTAAAATGCATTTCAGGCAGTTTACACGGAAATTTACAAAACAGCTTGATCATTTATTGAAATCCCAATGGTGGACACTCGATGAGCATATAAACTACCAGAATGAAAGATTGCAAGCTTTGATTAAGCATAGCTATGATACTGTTCCCTACTATCGGGATGTTATGCAAATGAGGCACCTTGTCCCTGATGATATCAAGACAATTGCCGACTTATGGAAACTTCCTGTCCTTACTCGTGAGACGATTAAGGACAATCAGCACAGATTAATCTCGCGGAGTTTTAACAGATTTGGATTAATACAGGGCCGTACAAGTGGGACAACAGGCTCTCCATTGCAATTTTTCTGGGATCGTAGCACATGTATTATTAATAATGCTGTAGACTGGAGGCAGAAAACCTGGGCGGGACTCAGGTACGGGGATCGCTATGCCGTTTTACTGGGTAGAACAATTGTGCCTATAAAACAGGAGAAACCACCATTTTGGAGGATGAATTACATTCATAATCAACTATGGTTTTCCTCTTTTCACATGACAGAACAAAATCTAAAATATTATTTAAAGAAGCTTGAGGAGTTTAATCCCTTGTGTTTAGAAGGCTATCCGTCAACCTTATACATATTAGCCAAATACCTGGAGTCTCAAAATAAAACATTTCCAGTCAAATCTGTTCTGACTTCGTCCGAGACTTTGCACTCCGTTCAAAAGGAAACAATAGAAAAGGCATTCTGCTGCCGGGTGTTCGACTTCTATGGATTAGCGGAACGGGCAATTTTCGCAACTGAATGTGATAAGCATGAGGGACACCACATCAATATGGAATATGGAATAGTCGAAATCTTGAATAGCGAAGGAACACCTGTAGAAAAAGGGGGGCTGGGCAGATTAGTTGGAACAAGCCTCCATAATTTTGCCATGCCGTTTATTAGGTATAAGACGAACGACATATCCGCCTTACTGACTAAAAACTGCTTATGTGGGCGGGAATTGCCTTTGATGGCGGATGTAGCTACCAAAGCTGAGGACATTGTGGTTACTAGAGATGGAAGATATATTTCTCCCTCTCTTCTTACCCATCCGTTTAAACCTCTTCATAACATAAAATTATCTCAGATCATTCAGGAAGATTTGGACAACTTAATAATAAAGATTGTTCCAGGATTAGACTACAGTGATAGGGATACTGAACACCTTTTATCAGCGCTCAAGCAGAGAGTGGGATCAAACATGAAAATCGAGATTCAATTTGTAGAGTCAATTCCTCGGACCTCGGCTGGAAAGTTTCGTTGGGTAATTTCTAAGGTACCGCTGAAATTCTGATATTAAGTGATTGTGATGCATTTTGTGTAAGGGTTTCAATAGTTCCACAAAAAAACATAAAGTTAGGAATAGATTCTATGTACAGTTCAAAATTTACTGTACCCTTAAACCTGATGGCGGATATGGCGGCGCCGTGTCAGAAAGTATTGAACAATGGCTTTCCAACCCTATGCATTCATTCCCGGTCCTATACGCTCCTATGTGTACAACGGATCCGCCCGATGTACCATCACTTCTACCTGCATTTAGGGCTGGTGAACCAGAACTTAGTTTAAACCCTGCTGCCGAAGTCAATGGTCCGACAAATAGCGGGTCAAAACCAGAAGTAGTACCCCCTAAAGAGTTAGCCTCCTTGCCAGTCGCAGTACGCCAGTTAGCCAAAGTAGTATAGTTTGCTCCCCCCAACTGAAATGAAAGTCCTGTTGACTTGTAATATAAGTTATAATCTAATATTGATATCTGTAGCGCGGAGTTTTGAATACCATCACGAGAGGCTGAACCAGTCCTTGAGCAGATATTGTTATATCCTTTCCAGTTCGTACTACCTGCTGAAGCAGGCCCGACAAGACAGTTCCCTATATATCCGTAAATTGTGTTGTTATAAACCTGCCAGTCACTAGCTACGCCGGAATCCGCACCAGAATCCATCTTAAAACCTGTGCCAGTGCTGGCCATGATATTGTTATAGACCTTGATATCGTTGGTATCATCGTTATCAGCAAAACTGATTCCGATAGCATATATGGCAAGATCATGCATATAATTGTTCCTGATTGTATAATTTCTGTTATAATTACCTCCTGTTTTTAAATGTATGCCTGCACGGGAGTTGTATATCTCGTTATTTTCTATTGTGACGTTTGTTGATCTATACCCGATAATAGCAGATGCATTGGCATCGCCACAGCTATTATTCACATCATAAAGTTTATTGTTCCGTATCGTTGCGTTAGTAAACCATTCAACCCAAATTGTACCCACATTGTCACAAAAGGGTGCAGTAATTCCATGAATTATATTGTTTTGAATAACAACATTTTGCGCAGCTTCAACCCTCAAACCTCCATTCGTTATCTCTAGCCCGTCTATCACAGTATTATTTGCTGGGTAATCCTGACAGACACCGATTACTGGCCCTAATGAATTAGCAGTACCATTTAAGATAGCTGTTTCTCCCGGGTAATTCCGTATGGTAACTGGGTTCTGCACAGATCCACTCTGGCGGACATGGATATTTGGGCAGTTATATCTAATCCATGATTGGTCTGTTATGGTGTAAGTTCCAGCCCGTATATATATCGTATCGCCAGCGCTAAATGTCTTTGTGGCAATTACCCAGGGATTACGCCACGGCGAACCAATGCTGCCGTTATTAGAGTCACTTCCATTAGTGGCTACATAGTAACTTGCCGCCAGTGAGTTTCCGGCAGCGGCCGCAAAGAGCGTTATAGTCAGTAAGAAGATTAAAACTCCCTGACTTATCGTAATCCTGGTTTTGAAGCCGTTCGCCACACTTGCTGATCTCATCACGAACTCCTTCCTTTGCTTAACCCACCGCCATATCTTCATAGGGCTCAATATAAGAGCTATCCTTGCCATGTTCAGCACAATCTTACTGGCGATAAGTCTATCTGTGACGTCATATAAATCCATGATCATCTTATGTGACCTCCATTCAATAAATCCCTTTTCAATGCTACTTCCTATAGTTAACTGAGGATAGTTGTCCCATCTGCATTCGTAATTGGTGGATCCCACGATAGTTTTGGGACGTTGTTACTTACAACTTCTTCACTTCCTCCACCATTTCCGCAACTGCTTAAAGCCAATATCATTGGTGCTAAAAGAGTCAGACGCATTGATACATAGATTATACCTTTTACCATAAATTATTTTGTTAATTCCTCATTACATAACATATACCATTAAATTTGAAAATACAACCCGCCTTCCAGACCAGAATCCACCGCCTATTATATGCATGCAGGTTTGGGGTGATTTTATAGGCTCATTTATTCTGTCAATACGGGGCCGAGCTACCTGTCCGAACCAATGTACTTCTTCTATCCCTACATAATGCCTCTACATGTTAATTTTGGACAAACTACCCCCTTTATCAATAAGGGGTATATGGAAAAGCCTACGTTTATCCAGATGGTTCAGCCGATAACAGTGCAATCCTCTCCCTCGCATCAAGTAGTGTATTAAATGAAGGATGTCCTTTACTCAGCCGCACAATCAGCCGTCTCGAATGATCAAGTACACG
>Ga0209323_10000211_pt1 | contig 36324 bp, 26 predicted proteins | sample Rifsed19ft2_FD_184014 | JGI IMG/M metagenome (GOLD analysis project Ga0209323, IMG submission 184014) | Soil microbial communities from Rifle, Colorado, USA - sediment 19ft 2 (version 2) | ecosystem: Environmental > Terrestrial > Deep subsurface > Rock core/Sediment | place: Rifle, Colorado...
CCAGCATATCCAGGCCACCTATGACCTCCTTTTGCCTTTTTTCAGGGAGGAATCATAATGATTAGAATTATTTTTGCCCTTATTATCGTAATCATACTTGCCGTGATGGCAATGGCCAACAAGGAGCTGGTTCAGATCAGCTACATCCTCGGATCTACATCGCCCCTGCCGCTTTATCTCATCCTGATAGTGACATTTGTAATCAGCGGACTGGTATTTACCCTCATCTTATTGCCCTCGTGGATCCATGATAAGGTGGAGATAAGACGCCTTCGACGCCGGCTCAGGGAGCTGGAAGAACGGTCATGAAGTTGAGATAACATCAGATGGCGAATCAAGATCAGTTAACACCACTCTTACGGCAATACCAGGAAATAAAAAACAACCACAGGGATGCGATATTATTCTTCAGGATGGGGGATTTTTATGAAATGTTTTTTGATGATGCCGTCACTGCATCAAAGATACTTGAGATAGCGCTGACCACAAGGGACAAAAGAAATGATAATCCCATCCCGATGTGCGGCATCCCATATCACGCAGTTGACTCATACCTTCCGAAGCTGATACGGTCCGGACACAAGGTGGCCATATGTGAACAGGTGGAAGACCCGGCAACCGCAAAAGGTATAGTAAGGCGTGAGGTTGTCAGGATAGTAAGTCCCGGGACCATACTCGACGGGAACCTCCTTGATTCGAGGGAAAATAATTACATCGCATCTATTTATTTCGGGGACACTTCCCAACATGCTGCACAAGGGGAAGTGTCCCCAATTGTCGCAGGGACCGGGCTTGCATTTGTAGATATCTCTACAGGGGATTTCTATATTGCGGAGTTAGACCACCCTTCAGCTATCTTCACAGTCATTTCCGACGAGATAGCCCGCATAGCCCCGAAAGAGCTGATAGTTCCGCAGGGTCTTGACCTCCCGGGATTTCTGAGCAGCAGTCAACTTCAAACATTGTGCATAAACACATGTCCTGCAGAAATGTTCGAAATCAACAGGGCTTCGTCAGTCTTCAATGAACATATAAAAGAGAAACAACCTGAATCATCAGGTATTGATCCGCACAGTCCTGCCATAAACGCCGCCGGCGCACTCCTCGGCTATCTTTCCGAGACACAGAAGACCGCACTCGGAAATATCAACAGTGTAAAGGTCTGGAGACGCGGTCACTACATGACTGTAGACGACCAGGTGCAGCGGACGCTTGAGCTTGTCAGGTCATCGCAGACCGGCCAGCGCAAGGGTACACTCTTTCACCTGCTCGATAAGACCATGACTCCCATGGGAGGGAGACTGCTGAGGCACTGGATACTCAATCCGCTTATGGACTGTGATGAGATCACCAAGAGGCAGGATGCGATCGAAGAGTTCAGGAATAATTTCACACTCAGATACAAATTGCGCGGCCTCTTGAGCAATATTCATGATATGGAGCGTATTATCAGCAGGATTACACTTAAGGCGGCCAATGCACGCGACCTTGTGTCTCTTAATCAATGCCTTGAAATCATACCTGAACTCAAAAGCCTCCTTTCGGGCTGTTCAATCCCTTTCATAAACAATGCAGTCAATATGACAGACGGTGTCGGGGAATTAAAGAAGCTGATCTCTGACTCTATAGCAGACTCCCCTCCCCTGTCAATTACAGACGGAGGCATTATAAGAGATGGTTTTAACCCTGAACTCGACAGACTGCGTGAAATAAGCCGTGAGGGAAAGGGATGGATTGCAAGGCTTGAGGCAAAGGAACGTCAGAGGACAGGCATAGATACCATGAAGATCCGCTATAACCGGGTCTTCGGCTACTACATAGAGGTGACAAAGACAAAGCTTCATAATGTTCCGCAGGACTATATCAGGAAGCAGACACTTGCAGGGGCCGAACGTTTTATTACGCCTGAGCTCAAGGAATATGAAGAAACCGTGCTTGGAGCGGATGAAAAGATAAAGAGGCTTGAACAGCACCTTTTTGAAGAAATAAGAGAAACAGCGGCGAGGGATGTAGAGAGGATACAGAGGAGCGCCAGGGGGATTGCCGGAATTGATGTAATCGCCTCATTTGCAGAGGCGGCCCATTCGTATCATTATGTACGGCCTGTGATAAACCATGGTCTTACGATAAAGATAAGAGACGGCAGGCATCCCGTAATCGAACAGATGGGCCTTGGCGAGCGTTTCGTCCCCAATGACATTGAACTGGATTATGAAAAAAACAGACTGATGATACTGACCGGACCCAACATGGCAGGCAAGTCAACATACATGCGGCAGGCTGCGATTATCGTGCTGATGGCTCAGACCGGAAGCTTTGTCCCTGCCAGTGAAGCACGGATAGGAGTGGTTGACCGTATATTCACAAGGATAGGGGCATCAGACAACCTCAGCGAGGGGCGCAGTACATTCATGGTTGAAATGGAGGAGACTGCAGATATCCTTCGCAATGCCACACACAGGAGCCTCATACTGCTTGATGAAATAGGACGCGGGACAAGCACGTTCGACGGCATAAGCATAGCATGGGCTGCCGCTGAATTTATAAACAGGAGGCTTAAGGCAAAGACACTGTTCGCCACCCATTATCATGAACTGACAGAACTTGCCCTCACCACTGAAGGTATATTCAACTCACACATGGCTGTACGCGAATGGAACGATGAAGTAATCTTTCTGCGAAAGGTTATGAGCGGGACGGCAGACAAGAGCTACGGCATCCAGGTGGCAAGACTTGCAGGCATACCTGCAGAGGTTATAAACAGATCAAAAGAGGTGCTTGCCAACTTAGAGAAAGAAGAACTGGACAGTGCAGGCATGCCCAAGCTTGCACATTCTGATAAATACAAAGTGGAGAATTCCACCCAGACAGATATTTTCAATCGACCGGATGACACCCACCCGGTTCTGACTGAACTTAGGGAGATGGATATTATGAATATGACGCCCATGCAGGCTCTCAGCAGACTTGATGAACTGAAAAAGAAGATACGCAGTTAGTCATGAAATGAACGGTGAGACTGGTTGCTAAATACCGCCGTTCATCCTGAGCTTGTCGAAGGATGGATCGAGGGATTTTCGGATAAACCAGTCATGAGTACCGGGTTGCAATTAAACAGTAATTTGTTTATAGTTGACTTGAGGTTACAGTTATGAGGGGGATATGAAAAATATCTTTACAATGATATTAGCCGGAGGCAGAGGAGAAAGGCTGCATCCGCTTACTGCCGACAATGCCAAACCTGCTGTTCCATTCGGAGGCAAATACAGGATAATAGATGTCACCCTGAGTAATGCAGTGAACTCAGGCCTCAGAAAAATCGCTGTCCTTGTCCAGTATAAATCCTTATCCCTCGATAAACATATACGGAGAGGATGGAATGTCCTGAGCAGTTATCTTGATGAATATATTATTACCATCCCTCCCCAGCAGCGGGTAAGTCAGGACTGGTACAGGGGAACCGCCGACGCCATTTACCAGAACTTCTATGTAATTGAGCATGAAAAACCGGAATACCTCCTTATTCTCTCAGGAGATCATATTTACAAGATGGATTATATGGAGATGTATAAATTCCATAAGGATAATAATGCTGACGCAACTGTAGCTGTAATAGAATTTGACAGAAAGCTTGCATCCGATTTTGGCATACTTGAGGTAGACGAGAACTACCGGATTATTGGTTTCGAAGAAAAACCGAAACATCCCAAGACCATACCAGGCAATCCAAACCTGTCTCTATGCTCAATGGGTGTCTATTTATTTAATACAGATATACTTTTCTCGAATCTTGAGGCTGACTCAAAAGAAGATACTGCACACGATTTTGGTAAAAACATAATTCCCCGGATGATTAAATCAAACAGGGTCTATGCTTATAACTTTAAGGACTTAAATAAAAAAGAGGCAAAGTACTGGAGGGACATAGGCACTATTGACGCATACTGGGAGGCCAATATAGAACTTACATCAGTAGACCCTGTATTTAACCTTTATGACAAGGACTGGCCTATCAGGACATATCAGGGGCAGTACCCTCCTGCAAAATTTGTCTTTGCACAGGAAGAAGAAGGGGGCCGGTTGGGAATCGCAATGGATTCAATTGTCTGCGGCGGGGTTATAATCAGCGGAGGACGTGTTCAAAGTTCGGTAATATCTTCCAACGTAAGAATAAACAGTTATGCAGACGTCAGACAATCGGTAATCCTGGAAAATGCAGTAATCGGCAGATTCTGCAGGATCAACAAGGCCATAATAGACAAGGATGTCTGCATCCCCACCAATACAGTCATAGGATACGACCTGGAAGAAGATAAGAAACGTTTCTTCGTTTCTGAATCCGGCGTAGTAGTTGTCACCAAAGACATGAAATTCGCTTAGCGTGAATACAGATAATAAATGACACCGATAAACCAGTTGAAATTCTTCAAACATCCTGTTAGAATCAACCGTTGCTAAAAAACGCCGCAAATGGACGTTCATAACATATGCAAGGGTAATTTGTGTTCAAAAATGCCCAGGTGCAAGGAAGGACTCAGAATTTGAGGCGAGGCGTACTTCCCGTACGTTGAGACCCAAATCTGTTTCACTTACACCGCAGATTGGCATTGTATAGCAAGGAGTTTTTGCTCAAAAACGTTCAGTTGCAAGGAAGGAAGATATATTTGGACCGTAGGCGTACTTCCTGTACGCTGAGGTTCAAATATATCTTCCTGACGCCGCAAATGGGCGTTTTTCAGCAAAAACTACGGTCCCATCGTCTAGTGGTCCAGGACGCTGGCCTCTCACGCCGGTAACACGGGTTCGAATCCCGTTGGGATCACCAAATGCATGAAAAAGATTTTCAGAACGGTTGCCTTAGCTAATTGTCCGGACTACCAGACAGGCAATGTTGAAAACTCAATCCGCAACATCCTCGATCACCTGGGTGGAATAAGACAATATGTGTCTAAAGATGACCACGTCTTAATAAAACCCAACCTTCTCAAAGGCTCTCTACCAGGAGAGTGCATTACAACCCACCCTTCTGTTGTCGAGGCTGTTGTCAGGATTATCCTTGACCACGGCGGCCGGCCTTTTATCGGCGACAGTCCTGCATTCGGAGATCTGTCCGCTGTGGCAAAGGCCACCGGAATGGCAGCTATCTGCAAGAGATACAACATACAACTCCGGACATTTAATTCTCCGGTAGCTGTTAAGGTATCAGATCCTTTTGTGAGGACGCTCCAAATAGACAAGGCTGTCCTTGATGCTGACAGGATTATAAATATCCCAAAGTTAAAGACTCATGTGCAGGTAGGATTCAGCGGCGCAGTAAAGAATCTGTTCGGTTGTCTGAGCGGCAAGAAGAAGGTCCTGTGGCATTTTAAGGCCGGGGATAAGGAACACAGGTTCGGCAGGATGCTCCTTGAAATATACAATACAGTCAGGCCTGCCCTGCACATTGCTGATGCTGTTATTGCACTGGAGGGGGATGGCCCAACGAAGGGAAACCCAAAACAGGTTGGACTGATTGCCGCGTCTGAGGATGCCCTGTCGCTGGACAGGGTACTGTGCGAGATTGTCGGTCTGCCGGTATCGTCTTCTGAAATATTGGCAGCGCTTAAGTCACACTACGGCATCTCAATGAACCTGGAAGAAATTATAATCAAAGGTGACCAGCTCAAGAACTTTACGGGAAAACCATTTGTATTACCGGAGTGGATGCCCATACGCTTCAGCCTTACAAGGATAACCGGGAGCGTGTTGAAACACTTCAGGATAAAGGCCGCTGCCAGGATGCAGAAACTGTAGTCTTTTCCCCTCCCCTGGCCTGTTACCCCCACCCTTCCCCTCCCCCGTAAAGGGGGAGGGAATAAGTTGCAACCATATAGAGAGCTACAGGAAATGCGCAAGTTAAACCCTGTTTTCTACTATATCCTTCAACACACCTTCCATGAATGTCCTGATCTCTGACAGATTTTCCTCCACTGTCAGCCTCATAGCGCAGTACCAGTACCGGCTGGGTATTTGATGACCGGATCAGCCCCCAGCCATTTTCGAAGAGGACGCGGACACCGTCAACTGTAATGATGTCCTTAATTTTCAGCGGTTTGACAGACGAAGGGATCTTACCTGCAGTCAATGTCTCCTGTATCCTGTCCACTACCTGAAACTTCTCCTCATCAGGGCATGAGACCCTTATCTCCGGGGTAGTATATGTCGCTGCAACATTTTCAAGGAGAAAGCCCACACCCCTTTTACTCCCCTTCACCCTCTCCCTCTTCAGTATCTCAACCAGCCTGCATGTGGCATATATAGCGTCATCATATCCATAGAAACGGTCTGCAAAGAATATATGTCCGCTAACTTCTCCGCCAAGCACCGCTTCCGTCTCCTTCATCTTTGCCTTTATAAGTGAGTGTCCTGCCTTCCACATGATCGGCTCACCGCCTGCCTTCTCTATCTCATCATATAAGACCTGGGATGCCTTTACCTCAGAGACTACTATCGCGCCAGGCCATTCCTTCAATATATCCAGTGCGTAAATAATCATAAGCCTGTCACCCCAGATGATTTCGCCTTTCTCATCCACGATGCCAATCCTGTCCGCATCCCCATCGTACGCAACACCAAAGTCTGCTCCACTTTCCTTAACTGTCCTGATAAGGTCAGCAAGATTTTCCGGTACAGTTGGGTCAGGATGGTGATTGGGGAAACGGCCATCCGGCCTGGAATAAAGTTCAATAACCTCGCACCCCATCTCACGAAGGACACGCGGTGCAATTACTCCGGCTGTCCCATTTCCGGAATCAACGACTACCTTAATCGGCGGGGTCAATGGCTTATGCTCAAAGACAAACTGTTCCCTGATGTATGTAAAATAAGACTCAACTATAGGAACAAATTCCACCTGACCAATCATCTTCAGTTTTCCAAGTTCCTTTTGCCACTTCTCCTTATCCTCAATAATCCGCCTTATCCCCTGCACCGCATCGCCATGCAATGCCTCCTTGCCGACACACAGTTTGAATCCATTGAATTCAGGGGGATTGTGACTGCCTGTTATCATAATCCCGCCGTTGACATCAATGTTAAAGAGTGAAAAATATAATAACGGCGTTGGACATACCCCAAGCTCAACGACATTAATGCCTGTTGAGATAATCCCTTCAATCAACCTGTTGCAGAGCTTCTCAGAATGCAGTCTTACATCCCTTCCGATAGCCACTTTCAGTTCACCGGCATCTTCGGGTGACATGTCATTGGCAAGCAGAAGGTTAACTGCAAATGCCCAGCCTATCAGGCGCGCAGCCTCATCTGTAAGGTCTTCTCCTACAACGCCCCTTATGTCGTATTCTCTGAAAATCTTAGATGAAATCATTATGCAACTCCTCCTTATCCATGAGTTAATGCTTACTCCCTGCCGTACGCATCATCGAACCTTACGATATCATCCTCCTCAAGATATTCGCCATTTTGCACTTCGATTATCTGAAGAGGGATCCTGCCGGGGTTCTCAAGCCTGTGTTTAGTCTCCATCGGTATATAAGTGCTCTCATTAGGGTTGACGAAGAACTCTTCTTCCCCCCGCCTTACCTTTGCCGTACCTGAGACAACGACCCAGTGTTCACTGCGGTGATAATGCATCTGAAATGAAAGGCGCGCACCTGGATTTACCTCTATCCGTTTTATCTTATACCTGTCACCCTTCTCAAGCAATGTATAAGAGCCCCACGGCCTTATCACAGTCCTGTGAGTCAGATGTTCCTCTGCACCTCGCTTCTTTAATTCATCAACTATCTTTTTGACATCCTGGGCCCTGTCTTTATGACAGACAAGGGTCGCATCCTCTGTATCAACCACCACCATGTCATTCAACCCTGCAGTTGCTACAAGCCTGTTTGATGCATAGATAATCGAATCCCTGCTCTCCACATCAACCACATTTCCAGCGATAACATTACCCCTTGCGTCTCTGGGTGAAATGTCGTCAAGGGCAGTCCAGCTTCCCACATCGCTCCAGCCGAGGTCTGCCTGGATAACCACGACCTTATCTGACTTCTCCATTATACCGTAATCAATGGACACGGATTCTAATCCGGCAAAAACTCTGCTTATTACAGATGACTCGTCACTGCTTCCAATAGCTGACCTGATCTCTTTCAGACCGGCACCCAGGGATGGCATGTGACGCTCAATTTCACTAATTATAACAGAGGTCTTCCACACAAACATGCCGCTGTTCCAGAAATAGCGGCCGTCGGCGACATATTTTTTTGCTGTGTCAATATCCGGCTTTTCTGTGAAGCGGTCTACATAGAAAATTCCGGTGGAGGGATTAAGCGGCTCCCCTGCATGTATGTACCCGTAGCCTGTTTCCGGACGCACAGGCTTTATACCTATCGTTATAAGGTAACCTTCCCTTGCAGCAGTAAAAGCACACTTCATCGTATCAAGGAATGCCTCTTTATTCTTTACCACGTGGTCAGCAGGGAGTATCCCCATCACTGAATCCGCATTATGGTGGTTAAGATAAACCGCCGCAAGGCCGATTGCCGCTGCAGTATTCTTAGCAGCAGGTTCTATGATGAAATTATTCCTGTTCAGCTCAGGCACCTGATATCTTATCTGATCTGCCTGGCTCTTATTTGTTACAATGTGTATGTGGTCTGTTGGAATAAGCGGTCTGACCCTTGCTATTGTCTGCTGTATCAGTGTCTCTTCCCCGTCAATACGCAGGAGCTGTTTGGGCATGGCCTCCCGGCTCAAAGGCCAGAAGCGTGTGCCGCTCCCGCCGGCCATGATGACTATGTAGGTGTTATCCATTGTCACTTGAAAATCCCATCCCTCTGTCATCCCGAACCTTGTGTTGAACTTGTTTCAGCATTGTTTCGGGATCTCCTGATCCGGCATCATTTGAGATCCTGAAACAAGTTCAGGATGACAGACCTTCACAAAACTCTCTGATCTTCCCAATCACGTAATCCTGCTCATCCTGCGTAATAAATGGTGACATAGGCAGTGACAATATCCCCTTTGACGTCTTTTCGCTGACGGGAAAATCTCCCTCCCTGTAATCAAGATACCTGAATGCCTCCTGAAGATGCAGAGGCACAGGATAGTGGATTGCAGTTGGGACCCCATTATCATTGAGGTATTTGCTCAACTCATCTCTCTTCTCTGCCATAATCGAATACTGGGCATATACAGATGTATTATGTGGTTCAATATACGGTGTAACGACTACATCTTTCAGACCATCAGTATAATAAGCACCCTTCTGCTGTCTCAACTTAATCTCATCTTCAAGATATTTAAATTTTGCAAGGAGTATGGCGGCCTGCATTGCATCCAACCTTCCATTAATGCCTATATACTTGTGCTGATACCTCTTCTCCTCCCCATGAACATGGAGGCTGTATATCACTTTTGCTATTTCCTCATTGTCAGTAAATACCATCCCGCCATCACCATAACCGCCAAGAGGCTTTGAAGGAAAAAAAGATGTCACACCAACATCCGGCAGTCCACAGGACCTGCGCCCCTTGTATGTCGCCCCGAAAGACTGGCAACCGTCATCAATTACAAAAAGCCCCCTTCTCTGTGCAATGGAATATATCGCATCCATATCTGCTACCTGGCCATAAAGACCCACAGGAATAATGCCTCTGGTCCTCTCCGTTATCCTCTCCTCAATCAGAGAAGGGTCAATGTTGCAGGTCTTTTCATCAATGTCAACAAACACCGGTCTTGCACCAAGCAGGGCTATAACCTCAGCGGTTGCGATAAATGTAAATGGAGGACAGATAACCTCATCACCGCTTTTTACACCGTAAGCCATAAGAGCAAGGAGGATGGCATCTGTGCCTGAGCTCACACCAATCCCGAAGCGGACACCCACATAGGCCGCAAGCTGCTTCTCGAGTTCGCTGACCTTGTTCCCAAGGATAAACTGGGCGCTCTCAAGGACTTCGGAGATTTCCCTGTCTATATCAGTTTTATACTTGTTATATTGTCGTTTAAGATCTATGAAATTTATTTTCATCGGTCAAGCGGACCCCTTCCCACCTAACAGCAAAAAGGCCATAGAAGTTTAATCTCCCATGGCCTCGAATACACGACTCACTTATGTACTATCCTTCTGTCCTCTCAAGGATAATCTTATGCTCAACAAGCCTGATCTTCTTAATACGGGCAGTTAAAGTCTTCTGTTCACCTGCAAGGTTTCTTATATATATCTTCCCGCCCTCCTGGGGTTCCAATACATCAACACTATCTAACAGGAGCTCCTCTTTCCCCTCTTTTTCCACGTAAACGCTCGCTTCACACATGCTGCATCTCCCTTCTAAATCAGATCAAAAATCCAAATATAGCTTAAAGGATTCTCTTTAGCCTGTCAATCAGTTTATCTATCAAGTGGGGAAAGGGCTCAGGGGTAACACCTATCATCTCGATCCCCTGTTGCGGAAGCGGAACCAGCAGTTTTCGCGCCTTGCTCGCAGCAACTGCGTCAGCCATTACCTGAGTATACTCACCCAGCATTGAATTCGGTATCACTATCGCCCATGAACCGATTATTATGTCTGCGGACCTGCATACCTGTACTATGGAGTTTTCTCCTGTAGCCGCCTTATTAGCCCCTGCCTTCATCATCAATGACGTGGCGATGGCATTTGTCCCGATGGCAATTATATCCATCTTTTCGATGGATGATTCCTGCAGGTTCTTCTGCATCTTCTCTATTATATGGGCACCAATGCCGCCGCCCTGTCCGTCTATCACTACTACCGTCATTTCAGCCATAGGGAGTATAATACATATTACTGACTTTCATTGCAACTGGAAAAGGGGATATGCTAATATATAGTTAATCAGTCCTGCCATTCATCAATATTCCGAAGCCCAGGTCCGCGCAGGAGTCGTCATCCTGACTCCCTGACTCCTGAACTCCGCTATCGGTCAGGTATGAGTTTTTACCGTATTTATCATAGAGGATACCGATGCTTCCACAGGTTGCGGCTCCCTTTGAAAGGACCCCGCCTTTATAAGTATTATCCCCGCCGAAATCGGCTAATACACCTATACCGTAGTCATGTCCTACCCCCTGGGAAACGCCAAAGGTTACTGTATAAGAATCATTCCCTCTTTCATCAATCAGAGTCCCTGCCGATGTATGTATCCCTGCTCCCTGTGCGTATCTGCCTGCTATATATGTGTCATCTCCATTCATGTCGTGGAGTATGCCCAGCGAATACCAGTAACTTGCCCCCTGGGAAAAATAGTCACCAATATATTTATCATTTCCATCTTTATCAATCAACAAACCAATCCCCCCTGAGGCGCCTGCTTCTGATTCGAACGGCCTTATACCTGTGGCAAAACCCTGAGATAAACTCAGTGTGGAGTATCCTGGCTCCCTGTGGTCAGGGTATTTGCCCCCGGCAAGGTAGAAATCCCCTCCTTCCAGGTCTACCAATGCGCCAAATCCCTTCACAAAAGCGAATCCCTGCGATTCCCTGTGGGCCTTATAGATGTCGTTTCCCTGCATGTCAAAAAGGATCCCCATGCCGAACATACCTGCTCCTTGTGCATCAGAATCCGCCATAAATATATCATCCCCATGAAGATCAAGCAGAATCCCTCCTCCAAAAATACCGGCCCCCTGAGAACCCTTCTCCGCCATGTAGAGATCATTCCCCTGAATATCCGCTAAAATACCTGTACCCATAAATCCTGATCCCTGGGATATGTACTCTCTGGTAATGTACCGGTCGTTTCCGGCAAGGTCTATAACTATACTAAACGGGTATTCAAGGGTTGATGCCCCTGCATTGTTTTCGTACAGGTCATCTCCGCCAAAGTCAATGATCAGAAAGGCATTACCCTTATAACTGGTCTTACCAGGACCACCGATAATAATCCTTCCAAACCTTGAATCTATAACATCCATGACATCGTCTTCAGCAACATCAGAAGGTACCTCATTGTGTCTTTGAATATCCCTAAGCTCTGATTTCTTCAATGCCTCAATCACGTGCGGTGATACTGCACTGGATGCCTCGGCAATTGACCTGAATAACATCAGGTAATCCACCTTTATGGCGATCTTAAGCAACTTTTCCTGCAGTTCAGGAGTTTCTTTATCCCCTGATAAAAGCCGAGGCGCTTCATCCTCCAGGAATTTCTTATCTTCTCCGGACAGTCCTTTAAAGGATTCCTTTCTATATAATTCTGCCCGGGAAATCGTCTCAGTGATATACGTTACCACCTCATCAAGACTGCTCATGGCCGAAGGTTCCTCCGTATCCGGGTGAAATTCAACATCAAGCTGAAATGATGCCTCTTCCACCAAACCGCTCATATCATAAGTCATATCTTTAAGGTGCGCGAGGATAGAATCTGCAATTTCCCTCGATACAGGTATGATATTGTTTGGATTTTGTAAGAGATAATTGACCTCACTCAAGCGAAACGGGTTGTCGGGCGCTATTTTATAGCTATCTAAGAAGAAACTCTGTTCCTTAAGCTGTGCCACTGTCTTTAAATAATCTTCCAATCTGCCGGAGGCCTCTACCGTATGATAAACAGCAGAGCTGGTCTTATCCATGGATTTCTGTGTTGTATCCGTCTCCGGATGAGGCTTAATCTTCGGCACTGTTTTTTTCTTCACTCCAAGTCTCGCTTCGATGATCATTTCTTTACCATCCCTGACGATAGAAAGCCTGAGGTTCTCCCCTGCATTCTTCCCTGTTATAGCCTTTTTCAGTTGGTCCCTGGGGGCGGTCTTATCATCAAAGGACTCCCCATCCACAGCTATTACAATATCCCCTGATTTTATGCCTGCCTCTTCAGCAGCGCTCTCAGGTATAATACGATCAATATAAACGGCTTTATCCTTCTTCACCATCTCAGAGAGAAATTGATCAGGCACAATCTCCATATGAACACCGAGGAAGGGCGTTTTTGATTCCTGCCGGGGTTGCTCTACCACTGGAAAGTAGATCGGATTAAAATCAGATATTACATTTACCCCGTTTCGAAGGACTGTTTGGGTGCACCCGTATGCGCCAATCAACGCAATAGCTAACGTAACATGGACAATTTTAAGTTTCATGTTTTTCACGACAATATCATAACAATAACCGTCAGGGAGGGCAACTTCAAACAAAAACATCCTGCTTTGGAGGTTCTGCAAAATTGACCTTTGTCATGATTTAGGTTAACATAAATTCTCTTATGAATTCTGGTCAAACAATATCCGTAGTTATCCCGGCGATGAATGAGGAAAAGGGCATCGGGAAGGTCATTAAAGGGGTACGTGATGTGCTGGGCGGGGACTGCGAGATAATAATTGTAAACGATGGTTCAAGAGATAGTACAGAAAAAGTGGCGCGTGAGGCCGGGGCAACTGTCGTAAACCATCCATATAACCTTGGTAACGGCGCCGCTGTAAAGAGCGGGCTCCGTGCTGCAACCGGGGATATAATCCTGCTTATGGATGCTGATGGTCAGCATACGCCTGAAGACATTCCAAGGCTCCTTGAACAGATTGGTCCCTATGACATGGTGATAGGGGCAAGGACAAAGCAGTCTGAGACATCTGTTCACAGGGATATTGCCAATTCGATTTATAACAGGTTTGCAACCTATCTTACCAAGAAAGATATACTGGACCTTACTTCCGGTTTCAGGGCGATTAAATGTGATATCGCAAAGCGTTTTATATACCTTCTCCCCAACACCTTTTCTTATCCGTCCACCCTTACCCTTTCTTTAATCAGGTCCGGCCACAGCGTTACCTTTGTACCCATTGTGGCAAAAAAAAGGGAGGGGAAGAGCAAGATAAAGCTGCTGAAGGATGGCATGAGATTTTTTATGATCATGCTGAAGATAGCCACGCTCTTCTCGCCTTCAAGGGTCTTCCTTCCGGTAAGCGCCTCATTCTTTGCTGTCGGCATCGGATATTATATTTACACCTTTATAACCACTCAGAGGTTTACAAACATGTCTGCCCTATTGATAGGGAATGGTGTTCTCATCTTTATGATGACACTTATTGCCGAGCAGATAGCCCAGTTGCGGTTAGACAGGACAGAGGAACCGGAACAGAAACATAAACACTGAAATAAGGAAAAAACTGGAAATTGCGGGTTTGCTATTTTGGAACTTACTCCTTGGAAGAAGGGTACCCCAGAAACAGGGTGATCATAGAAGGCCTCAGAAGGAACGGGATTGATGTTGTTGAATGCCATCTGGACCTTTGGGAGGGGACTTCAGAAAAACTTGCAGGGATTCAGGATGTTTTTTCCATTATTAAGAAGTTATTAGGGATTTCCAAAGTCTACTTAAGACTTATCAGGAAGTACATGAGTATCGGCAACTATGATGTGCTCATAGTTGGCTATGCCGGTCATATTGACATTTTTATAGCTAAATTCCTGAATCTTTTCAAAAGGAAACCACTGATCTTTGATGTCTTTCTTTCACTATATGATACAGCGGTTGTGGACAGGAAAATAGTATCTGCCGGTTCTTTCAAGGCAAAGCTGCTCCACCTGATTGACAGATGGTCTTGCATGACAGCGGATGCTGTTTTACTGGATACACCGGCTCATATTGACTATTTTGTCAAAGAATTCAGACTTCCTGCAGGGAAATTTCATGCAATACCTGTCGGCTCTTCCCTCATGATGAATGGCCTCAACCAAATTCATACTGACCATGGCAATAAATTTAATGTCCTGTATTTCGGGTCTTATATACCGTTGCATGGCGTGGATGTAATCCTGAAAACGGCAAGGATACTACAGGACAAAGAGAATGGAACAGTTGTCTTCACCTTGGTAGGAACCGGCCAGCTACTGTCTGAAATGAAAGCGCTTGCTGCAAGGCTTGGTTTAAATAATGTCAGCTTTATTGACAGGTTTGTAAAAGAAGACGAACTCGCAGGATTTATCAGTAATGCTGATATTTGTCTTGGAATTTTTGGCAAAAGCGATAAGGCATTAAGGGTTATACCATGTAAAGTCTACAACTGTCTGGCAGCAGGAAAACCACTTATTACAGCAAAGACTTTAGCTACCGATGGTGTTCTGACACACAATGAAAATGTATACTTTTGTAATTCCGGAGATCCGGAGTCGTTGGCAAAAGCTGTACTTGCGTTAAGGGCTAACGATTCATTAAGGAACAAAATAGCACAAAATGGCATGAAGTATTTTGATAAGAATTTTTCTACTGAAGCAATTGGCAGGAAAGTTGCTGAAATAATAAAAGGCGTTGCAGCGTGAACCTTTTTAAACCAGCCGGGGTCAATTTTTCTGTACAGTACAGTTTTGTCGTTGTGATATTCCTTATATCCATAACAACTCTAATCATCTATTCCAACACATTTACCTCTCCCTTTCACTTTGATGATATTCCCAATATCGTAGATGACAATAAGATCAGGGATCTCTCTAATTTCCTTGATTTTACCGGGACGAGATACATTGGTGATCTAACCTTTGCACTGAATTACCATCTTGGAAGGCTGAATGTCTTTGGCTATCACCTTGTCAATACCGCTATCCATATCTTAAACGGTATCCTGGTCTGGTGGCTTGTCGTTCTGACACTCAGGGTACCGATGATAGAAAGATTTGGCCTGGATGCAAATATCAAGGGTTTTATTGCCATGGCTTCCTCTATGATCTTTACAGTCCACCCGATCCAGACCCAGGCAGTCACCTATATTGTCCAGAGGTATACCTCCCTTGCTGCCTTCTTTTATCTTTTATCCATAGTCCTCTTTGTGAGATGGAGGTTATCTTCAAGTGGTGACACCAGAGTATTCTTTTATCTATTTTCCATCCTGTCGGCGGTTCTCGCAATGAAGACAAAGGAGATCAGCTTTACCCTCCCATTTGTGATACTCCTCTGCGAATATAGCTTTTTCAGGGAGAGGCGGAAGATACCCTATCATCTCATCCCTATCCTCTTAACCCTCGTGATTATTCCTGTAACTCTTATAGGATTGGATAAACCGATAGGGGATATGCTTGGCGAGTTGAGGGCGGTGTCTCAGGAGACAGAGAAGATCTCGAGAGGGGATTATCTTTTGACCCAGTTCCGGGTGATTGTGACCTATATCAGGCTTTTATTTCTCCCTGTAAATCAGAACCTGGACTATGACTACCCCATCTATTACTCCCTATTTACACCCGGAGTTTTTTTGTCCTTTCTCTTTCTCCTTTCAGTCTCCTGTCTCGCGATCTGGTTTATCGTACGCTCACGGAGGTATGGCAATGCTTATCTCCTGTTGAGTTCCTTCGGGATACTATGGTTTATTATTACCCTGTCAGTAGAGTCGAGCCTCATTCCCATAAAGGATGTGATCTTTGAACACCGCCTTTATCTTCCGGGTGTGGGGCTAGCGATGGCCTTTAGTTCTGCTGTAGCCTGGGGAATTGAATATACCCGGAAGCGTTTAAGTTTAAACTTCTCCTCTATTCTTGTTATCATTCTGATCATTTTGATTCTTCCCCTGTCTGTTGCCACTTATCACAGGAATCAGGTCTGGAAGGACGAGGTCGCACTCTGGACAGATGTGGTGAAAAAGAGTCCGGATAAGGCAAGGGGATATGATAACCTCGGAGTTGCCTATTACCAGCAGGGGCAAATCAATGAGGCTATAAAGGAATATAAGACTGCAATAAGGCTGGATCCCAACTCTCATGATGCTCATTATGACCTTGCAGTCGCCTATAATAAGCAAGGACGGTTGGATGATGCAGTAGAGGAGTTCAATGCGGCATTGAGGTTAAAACCCAACATTGCAGAGATTCATTATAATCTTGGGCTTGTTTATTCCAGGCACGGGAGAATAGACGAGGCGATAAAGGCATATACGGAGGCGCTTCGACTGAAACCCGATCATGCGGGTATTCATCATGACCTTGGAGTTGCACATGCAAGGCAGGGGAGAATAAGGGAAGCGATCGGGGAGTTTAAGACCGCCGTGAGGCTGAAACCCGACTTTGCAGAGGCAAGAAATAACCTCGCACTTCTCTACAAGGTATTACAAAAACAATAGGTAATAAAAGGTTTGGCAAAACAAAACGAGTCATTAAGGAGCAATCTGCTGATGCAATTGGCAAGAAAGTTGCTAAAATTATAAGCTGTTGCAGGCAAACAGGATCATATAGGTGAAAAAATATATTCCAACAATAGGCAGTGTTGAGCAACATGGCTCTCCATATAGGAATTATCTCTCCCGGGTAGTTGGTGGTAATTCATGTCTTGGCTTACTTCGTTATGAGTTGATTACAGGGTTGTTAGGTGGGATACCAGGCGCTGCCGGCACGATTCTTCGTTCATTTTTCTATCGCTATATTATGAATCTGACTGGCAAAGTATTCCTTGGGCGAGATATATCCATCCGATGTCCAGGAAATATTACCATTGAAGGCGGATCTTTTATAGATGATGATGTGCGGTTGGATGCAAAAACAGGCGGCGCTGGTTACATACTAATACGAAAACACTCCGTAATACGGTCCTTTACTCTGATATCTACAGGTGGAGAAGAGGGATATGTGGATATTGGAACTAATTGTTTTATTGGTCAGGCATGTCAGCTTCATGGGTATGGAGGGCTTAAGATTGGCAACAACGTGCTGTTGGCAGGACAGGTTTTTGTGACTGCTTCAAGTCATGTCGCTGATAGAATTGATATTCCTATAAAGGATCAGGGGATTACAATCGAAGGGGTTCAGATAGGTAATGGGTGCTGGATTGGTGCCGGAGTTACTATTTTAGATGGCGTAAAAATAGGAGATGGGTCTGTTATCGGGGCAGGGGCTGTGGTTACTAATAGTATACCCCCTTTTAGTATTGCGGTAGGAATTCCAGCGAGGGTAGTTAAGGGGAGAGCGGAAAGTGACAGTGGCAAATAATACAAGTAAAGAAGTCCGTTATGGCACATGGGAAATTGGCGGCCCAAGACACTATTACAGGGAGGGGTTGATATTAAAAAACCTCCATGAATTGTTACCTTCAGGGCGTATTCTTGATATCGGGTGTGGTACCGGAAGCCTCATGGCTAAACTTGCCTTGCAGGGTTACAAGGCCTACGGTATAGACATGTCTGACGAGTGTCTTAATGTTACCGCGGAACGGTTAAGTTGCCTTTCGCTTAGCAACCTGGCGGAGGTTAAACGTGGGAGTGCATTGGAAGTGGATTATCCCGACCGTTTTTTTGATGCTATAATTGCAGCAGAGGTATTGGAACACATGGAAGAAGACCATAAGGCTGTACAAGAGTTCTACAGGTTACTACGTCCCGGGGGTTTTTGTCTTATTACCGTTCCATCAAACCAGCGGTTATGGGACAGATGGGACGAAATGGCAGGACATAAGCGGAGATATAGTAAAAACGACATTATGACACTTTTTACTAATCAATCTTTTTCAGTTGAAAAAATATTCACATGGGGATTTCCACTAATGCGTTTTTATCACCGTGTAGTCTTTCTTATGTGGGCAAGACATATAGACAAAAAAAGTGGCGGGACTATATCCTGTGATGATACTGCAACCAGGATTGGATTAAGTCGCTTGACCACTTTGATACTGGGTAACCTGTTCCGTATTGATAATATTTTTGGATCATTACCCTGGGGTATAGGAATATTACTTGTGGCCAGGAAAAAGTGACAATAATTAAAAGACACAAACAACTTAATGAAAATTCCCTATAAGAAACTTATAGGTATAAGCTTAATAATAACCATATGCTATTTTTTAGGGGCTGCCTTTTATAAAGAATGGGATAACCTTTCTCAATATAATTGGTCACTCCGGCCTGTATGGCTTATATCTTCTATCCTCACTTTATTTCTTGCTTATGTATTCTATGGCATTGGCTGGACTTTAATATTACAAATGATAGGTGTAAAAATAGGTCGCACTAAAGGGACTATTATATTTTTATTATCTATATTTGGAAGGTATGTTCCGGGAGGGATATGGTCGGCCCTGGGAAGGCTGTACCTGTGCAGGCTTGAAGGAATTCCAGACTCCAAATCAGGCATCAGCATCCTGCTGGAACAGGCTTATCCGGTTGTATCCGCAGGTTTTGTGTTTGTTATTTCACTCCTTTTCTGGACAAAGGCAGATTTGATGGTAAAGGTTTTTCCTCTCGTCTTTATTCTGCCGGTATTTGTCATATTTCTTCACCCAAAACCATTTCTTAAAATTGTAAACCCTGTTTTGGCATGGGTAGGCAGAAAACCGATCAATATTTCTCTTTCTTTTAAGAATATGTTATTCCTTACCTGCTATTATTTCTTTTATTGGATAATTACAGGAATTGCCTTTTATTTTTTTATTAACGCATTTTACCCATTAGAACTGAGCTATATCCCAATCCTGACAGGTGTGTTTGCTATTTCATTTACTGCGGGATATCTGGCCTTCATTACACCTGCCGGGCTTGGTGTACGTGAGGGGTTGCTCTCAATTCTCCTGAGTCAGTTTCTTCCTACATCTATAGCGATTGGTTTATCGCTTTTGTCAAGACTATGGTTTATTGGTCTTGAAATCATTATTTTGATGGTATTCCTTGTTAATCCGAAAACAAGGAAAATAACTAAAAATGCAATTGGATGGTAGTTACCTGGATTTCCATTGACACATAAATTTCTTACTGCTATTCTTACCGCAGAAAAAAATCTATCGCGGGCGCGAATGGAGAATTATCATCTTGCGGTTGATAAGGAATAGATTATAGGCATGGACGATCAATTCAATAGTTGGCGGCGTTGGGAGATTCTGGCCAGCGTTTTTCTTGTTAGCTTTGTCGTCCTGACCTTTGAAATCAGCCTCACACGCGTCTTCTCAGTCTTGTTTCGCTATCATTACGCGTTTCTGGCAGTTTCCGGAGCTGTGTGTGGACTCGGTCTCGGCGGTTTTGCCTGGCATCTGATCAGCAAAACTAATAGGCGGTTGGAGGCCGGCTGGGCAGGACTCGGATTTGCACTATTAGTGCCGGCCAGTATTATCATCCTCTTCGGTACACCTCTTTCTGCACTGCTTGCCACCCATCTTTGGGCTGCCTTTATACCGCTTTTACCTTTCGGTTTTGCCGGTGTATTCCTGTCCGAGGTTTTTCGCCAGCGTGCTGCGGAAAGCGGCCGGATCTACCAGGCTGATCTCATTGGCGCAGCACTTGCCGCCGTACTTATAGTTCCTTTAATGAGTATCACAGGCCCCCTCTATCTGGCGTTCCTGCTCGGTGGTATGGGTGCTCTCGGAGCGCTTTGCTGGGCTGCCGCACGGGGAAACAGGCTGCTCCTCCGGGCCAGTTTTGCCGGCGCTGTCCTTTGCTTCGCATTATGGCCTATCACCGCAAATTACGACCTCCTCAGGCTCCGGCCTGTCTCTGTCGGCGCCCCGGAAATAACCAAACCAATGCTAAAAGACCTTGCTGATCCCGGACTGCATGCGCAAATCATTGACAGCAAGTGGTCCGCCTATGCCCGTACCGACATGGTTAGCTATGGCCTCCCACAGGAGGGAAGCTCGAGAGTGCATATATTCACCGATGGGGAGGTCCCTGCCCCCATGATTCACTATGACGGCAACCTTAAGAGTGTACTCTATCTGAAAGGTGTACTTACATACTTCTCCTTTGCCCTTTATCCACGGAATAGCATGCTTTCCATCGGCCCTGGAGGTGGACTGGATTTCCTCCTCGGATCGCTGGCAGGTTTTAAGCAGATGGATGGTGTTGAGATTAACGCTTCTATGGTAAACATGGTTGATCGCCACCGCAAAACCAATGGTGACATCTATCGTCTGCCGGGTGTGAATGTAACAGTTGATGATGGACGCAGCTTCGTACGCCGCTCCTTAAATCAATACGACCTTATTGTCAGCGCTTTGACCCAGACCTCCACAACAGGCAATGTTGGAGTTGCGCTGGTTGAATCCTACATTCATACCAAAGAGGCATTCGAAGATTACTATCAACACCTTACGCCCAATGGCCGCTATACCCTTGTCACTCAGTCGGAAGATCTGCTGCTGCGGGCCGCTTTCACTGCCATAGAGGTATTGCGTGAACACGGAATAAACTCTTCCGAAGCAACCCGGCATCTGATAGCACTCAAAACGCGCGATGCAGAAACGGTCAGCAACCCTTACCGCTATCTGTTAGTCTGGAAGAAATCGCCGTTCAATTCAGAAGATATTGCCATGGCAAGGCATGCTGTTGCATCTGGATTCGCAGATGATGTTTTCATTCCAGGGATAGTCGGCAACCCGGTCCTGGCAAAGGTAGCGAATGGAGAAGTACAACCTGATCAGATTTACATCGAAGGGATGCTTAAGAATGGAAGGCTCATTAACCTTCGGCCGGCTACGGATGAGAGGCCATTTTTCCTCTACCTGGCCTTTGGCGTGCCCGGAGTGCTTCAAGGCCTGCTGATAGGCGCCCTTGGGGCCTCGCTGCTTTATACTATTGTCATGCTCTGGAGACGCGGCCGCACCGGCAGCCATGTGCGCGGATGGCTTGTATATTTCAGCGCTATCGGCATCGGTTTTATGTTAGTCGAAATCCCTCTGGCTCAGAAATTTATTCTTTTCCTGGGTCATCCAACCTTAAGTCTTGCAGTGATACTCTTTTCCCTGCTGATTGGCGCAAGCATAGGCAGCCGGTTAAGTCAGAATTGGAAACCCGGGACACTTCCACGGCGAGTCGGTCTTGTCGGTCTGATTGTTGCGCTATTGGTCATTATCTATGCATTACTTCTTTCGCCTGTACTGAATCTCTTCCTGCCGCTCCAGTTAGTTGCACGTTTGCTCATCTCAGCCCTCCTATTGCTCCCATTGGGGGTAGCGCTGGGAATCCCCTTTCCGAGTGGTCTAAGGCTTATATCGGCATCCGACCAGGATGAAATCCCATGGATGTGGGGACTAAACGGAATAATGTCAGTGGCAGGGGGCGCCCTTGCAGTTGCCGGCGCGTATCTCATAGGTTTCAGCGGCTGCCTGCTTTTCGCTGCACTGATCTATGCAAGCCTTATTTTCTATGTACCACGTACCGCCTGATTTCTATGGTATCACGTGCGTCTTCAAACATCACTTCTTAATCATCCCTATCGCATTCTCAGCGCTATCTGTAAAGAATAGATATGGGGTGTCTTGTGAAGTAACTACGCTTACGACGTTGTTGTACCTGGCATCTTCCCTTGTACCCTGTATGAAAGAAGATGCTCCCACCTTGCCTGAAAAGGTAAGAACTTCACCTGTATTCCTGTTAACGCGCCTGAACACATTATTGCCGGTGTCTGCCACATACAGATAATCTCCATCAACAGTTATTCCCCTCGGGAAATAATATCTTGCATCAAAACTAACCCCGTCCTTATACCCTGCTTCCTCAGGCATACCTGAAATAGTTTTCACCTGTCCTGTAGCTGCCAGGATCCTCCTTATAGTATGATTGCCGCTGTCTGTAACATAAAGATATGTACCATCGGTGGTAATGCCCCTCGGATCCTTAAACCCTGCTGCTGCCCCTGTACTGTCAGAAGTTCCGGGGGAACCCGTACTTGTGACGTAATCACTCAAGCCGGCAACAAGCCCTACATACCCTGTAGACAGATTGATCCTGCGTACAAGATGGTTTCCGGAGTCAGCCAGATACAGGTGATTGCCAATGATACATATACCCCTTGGTAAGTTAAACATGGGATAACCAAATTCACTGTTCACAAAACCGGCTCTGCCGGGAATTCCTGCTATAGTAGTTACTTCACCGGTAGAAATAACCACTTTTCTGATTGTATGGTTTCCGGTATCAGCTACATACAGATTCCCCATGTTATCTGCAGTAATACCAACCGGATTGAAAAAGCTGGCCGAATAACCGGAACTATAACCGTAGCCGTACGTCCCGAGATTGCCTGCTATCAAAATAAGAGGGGCACTGTCTAAACTTGTAATGTTTAATTTACGTATAGAATGATTACCTCTATCTGCGATATAGAGAACTTCACCTGCCAAATCAGCGCCTGCCGGAGAATTCAATGAAACCCCCTTATTCAATGAATATGAAAAGGTTTTCGTTTCTCCGGTGTCCATTTTAACTCTCCTGATGCGGTTTGTTGCTGTATCCATGACATAGAGATAGTTACCGTCTGTATTAAGCCCTGTTGGGGAATTAAAAGATGTTGTCCTGCCTGTTCCATCTGTAGAATCTCCAAATGAACTTGTACCCGCGGGCTGACCTGTGCAGGTCTTTTTAACATTGACCACATCATTTTCTACCTCTGTCTCTTCTACACATTGTATATCACCTGCAACAAGGGATACCTGCATAGTAGCCAGGTCTACCTTTCTGATTATATGGTTCCCGGTATCTGATACGTAAAGAATTCCATCATGCCAGGCAATACCCTCCGGCGAATCAAATAATGGAAAACCATCAACACTATCCACTAAGCCGGTAGTTCCACGGCTGCCGGCTATTGTTTTAACAATTCCGGTATTCAGGTCTACCCTTCTAATGGCATGATTACCCGTATCAGCAACATAGAGGAAAGTCTCATCAGTAGTTATATCTCCAGGACTGTTAAAACGGGCAATTCCTGCAGCGCTCTCCGTTGAGTCAATCCCGCCAGCTACACCGCTCTGCCCGGCCAGTGTCGTTACTTGCTTTGTCGGAATATCAATTACGCGTATAACATGATTCCCGGTATCAGCGATGTATAACTTTTCCTTTATCCTCACACCCCTTTTGGGCAATTTAAACCTTGCACTGGTCCCAATTTCATCTATTGAACCCGATGTTGCAGGAAATCCGGCAAATGTTCGCACCTCACCTGTAGAAATATTCATGCTCCTTATAATATGATTATTAGTATCTACTATATATATATACTCACCATTCTCATCCGCTATCACGTCTGTGGGGGAGTAAAAGATTGCGGAACTCTCTGAACTATCAGTAGTGCCGGATACTCCGGCTTTGCCGGCAAGTGTAGTTACCTCTCCTGTTTCCGCATCTACTTTTCTTATAGTATGATTAAAGGTATCTGCTATATAGAGGTTACTCCCATCCATTGTTATACCCCCGGGGGTACTAAATCTGCTGTTATCACCTGAATCATCTGTAGCGCCTGTATACAATGGAGCCCCGGCAATGGTTGCGATCTCTCCTGTAGAGATATTGACACTGCGTATTGTATTGTTATTCATATCGGCAACATACAGGTAGTCACCTGCCATAGCCAGGCCGGAAGGACTGTTGAACTTGCCAATACCTGGCGGGCCATCTGAAGACCCAACTACCTGCGAAGTACCGGCAATTGTATTAACCGTACCTTGAACCAAATCTATCACCCTGATGAGATCATTTCCTAACTCAGAAACAAAAAGCTCATCAGCCTTTATTACCAGGCCTGATGGATAAGAAAAACGGGCATCCGCAAGTGAACCATTTGCAGAACCTTTCTCACCGGCTTTACCGGCCAGTGTAATAACCTCTCCGGACTGAGTAAACAATACTCTTATTGTATGATTATATGTATCAGCAATGAACAAAAACTCCCCCTCTTTAGCTATACCTAAAGGATAGCTAAAGAGGGAAGATAGACCGATGCCGTCTGTGGTACCCTGGGTATTAGCTGTGCCTGCTACAGTTACTGTTTCACCGTTATTCTTATTAACCACTCTTATAAGGTGATTGCCTGTATCCGCTACTACAAGAAAACTGTCCATTAAAGTTATGCCTGATGGGGTCTTGAACATGGCATTCGCGCCTGGTCCGTCTATATAACCAGTCTGACCTCGCTTGCCGGCAAGTGTGACAACCTCTCCACTATCTATTTTTATCTTACGAATAACATGGCTGCCGGTATCCGCAACATACAGATAAACACCATCTGCAGCGACACCCTCAGGGTAATTAAACCTGGCATTTCTGCCAATACCATCGCTAATACCTCGTATGCCAGGATAGCCTGCTATTGTTGTTACGGATTTAGTGGATAAATCAATCTTTCGTATTGCATGATTATTCTTATCAGCAACATAGAGATTATCCCCATAAGCAGCAATTCCAGTTGGTGAATTAAATCTTGCCAGTGTACCTATAGCATCAGATGTCCCGGTACCTCCTGGCTTGCCTGCCAATAATAACATGGACCCACCGGTTACACTTGCACTACCTTCTAATCGTGGGCCAATAGTGCTATACTCTTTGCTGCAACCTGAAAGGATAGAGATTAACAGGCATACTACTAATAGACTGGGAAACCTTGGCGTCAAATCATGAAGACTTACCATTTAAAATATTAATATTGCAATAAGTATGCCATGCGGATTAGGGTTGACAGGATGGTCTTTTTTGGGTTGGCCGGCCTTATCTGTTAATCTTATATATCCCTATTATTAGTTGGCCCGTTTTTGGGTGACGTATTCCGTCAATAAATTTAAGGTCAGCAGGCGTCTGTTTTGTATCAAACAGAAAACGCAGTTCGGGTCTTAAATAATAATCAACCCTTCTATCAATCACAATATAATCTATTGCCTTTTGATTAGCAAGTTCAATGACCTCCATATAGGTGGGCGGCATAACAAACCAAATGGCATCAGCATAATAGGGTATGTAGGGTTTCCTTGACATAACCCTGACAGGATGGGGTAGATTTTCTTTCATCCATAGCCCCACCTTTTCGTCGGTATCTATAGATATTTCCTTTTTAATCCAGGACTTCTTAAAGTGGATTGGAAATATCCAGAGTTGGGGTATAGAAGATATAAGAATAATACCCACTGAAACTGGTATTACGGCACGCTGGACTGCCTTCCATTTAATCAAATCATGGATACGGACGATCCCTCCGGATGCGGTAATCAAGAGTAAAGGCATAATGGGGGATAGATACCTGATTCTCTCATCTACCAAAGGAGAGAGTGGTTGTACCAAAAGGGCCAAAAAATAGAAAAGCACAAAGGAGGCCACATAGATAACGTTCCGATTCGAAAATAATCCTGCGACAACAAAAATAATTGTTAAGATAAGTATTCTAAATAGCGTAAATAAATAATTCTGTGCATTAATAATCACCTTTTTTGATACTTTCTCAATAAAACTCTCCTCTGTCTTCTTTACCTCAAGCCTCTCCCATGCGGATAGTGTATCAGCTCCTTCATACGTAATCGTACTTTTTATACTACCGTATGATCCGGAAAGGGTCCACTGGCCATAGAATGAATGCAGCTTCACCAGATATGCTCCTGTAATAAGGATAAAACCGATGGAAAAAATAATTATCGGGGTTAACATGTCTTTATATAACTTCTTTAGATTAAGATTATAACTCCCACCGGGATTTGAGCTGCCAGGTTTACCGGACTTCACAGAATAAAATATGATAGAGAGGACAATTACAGGAACAGCAACCAGCCCTATAATCCTTGTCATATACGCTAACCCAATAAATGCTCCACATAGCAGGAACAGAACATTCTTCCTTCTCTCAATTCCATACCAACCTAAGGCAATACCGGAAAGGAAGAGAGTAATGAACAAAGACTCCGTCAGAATAACCCCTGACCAACGTATCAGGACAGGGCTCAGGAATATTAATACTGCACATATCCATGCGGCCGTTTCATTATATATGGCCCTCGCAAGATAGAATACAGGAATAATTAACAGCGCCCCTGCAATGGCAGAGATCAAAACACCTGACAGTTCAATATCATCGGTAAAAAATGAAAAGACGGCGCTGAATATAGAATACAGCGGCGGCAAGATAGTCTCATCCCCGCTATGAAAATCAAAAGAAAATTTCCCGTTCAGCATAGACTTTGCAAAAGACATATACAGGCATGAATCCGGGGATATTATTACGGGGGTGTTATTAGATAAGCGCAATAGAAAGGATAACAGAATTAATCCTGCTAATATAATCATCTTTTTATTTAGAAGCCTGTTCGTCAATTTTTTGGGTTGGCCGGCTTTACCTGTTAATCTTATATATCCCTACCACCAGTTGGCCAGTTTTCGGGTGACGTATTCCGTCAATAAATTTAAGGTCAGCAGGCGCCTGTTTTGTATCAAACAGAAAACGCAGTTCGGGTCTTAAATAATAATCAATCCTTCTGTCAATCACAATATAATCAACTGCATTTTGATTAGCAAGATCAATGACCGCCTTATAGGTAGACGGCGTAACAAACCAAATGGCATCAGCATAATAGGGTATAAAGGGTTTTCTTGACATAACCCTGATAGGATGTGGCAGATTCTCTTTCATCCATAGCCCCACCTTTTCGTTGGTCTCGATAGATATCTCCTTTTTAATCCAGGACTTCTTGAAGTGGATTGGAAATACCCAGAGTTGGGGTATCGAAGATATAAGAATAATACCCACTGAAACCGGTATTACGGCACGCTGGACTGCCTTCCATTTAATCAAATCATGGATACGGACGATCCCGCCGGATGCGGTAATCAAGAGTAAAGGCATAATGGGGGATAGATACCTGACACTCTCGTCTACCATAGGAGAGTGGGGCAGTACCAACAGGGCCAAAAAATAGAAAAAAACAAAGGAAGCCACATAGATAACTTTCCGATTAGAGAATAATCCTGCGACAACAAAAATAATTGTTAAGATAAGCATTTTAAATAGCACAGATATATAATTTTGTGCATTATTGATCACCTTTTTTGTTGCTTCCTCAACAAAACTCTCCTCTGTCTTTTCTGTCTCAAGACTCTCCCATCCGGACACTGTATCAGATCCTTCAAGCGAAATCGTACTTTTTATACTACCGTATGATCCGGAAAGGGTCCACTGGCCATAGAATGAATGCAGCTTCACCAGATATGCTCCTGTAATAAGGATAAAACCGATGGAAAAAATAATTATGGGCGTTAAAATGTCTTTAGACAACTTCTTTAGATTAAGATTATAAATCCCCCCCTGATTTGAGCTGCCAGGTTTACCGGACTTCACAGAATAAAATATGATAGACAGGATAATTACAGGAACAGCAACAAACCCTATAATCCTTGTCATATACGCTAACCCAATAAATGCACCACATAGCAGGAACAGAACATTCTTCCTTCTCTCAATTCCATACCAACCGAAGGCAATACCGGAAAGGAAGAGAGTAATGAACAAAGACTCCGTCAGAATAACCCCTGACCAACGTATCAGGACAGGGCTCAGGAATATTAATACTGCACATATCCATGCGGCCGTTTCATTATATATGGCCCTCGCAAGATAGAATACAGGAATAATTAACAGCGCCCCTGCAATGGCAGAGATCAAAACACCTGACAGTTCAATATCACCGGTAAAAAATGAAAACACGGCGCTGAAAATAGAATACAGGGGCGGCAATATAGTCTCATCCCCATTACGAAAATCAAAAGAAAACTTCCCGTTTAACATAGACTTTGCAAAAGACATATACAGGCATGAATCCGGGTATATTGTTATAGCGGGGTCATTTAATAAGCGCAAAAGAAAGGATAACAGAATTAATCCTGCTAATATAATCATCTTATTATTTAGGAACCTGATCTTCAATCTGACTTTCTACTTATCTATCCTTCTCTGGCCTTCTCTGGCCTTCTCTGGATTTCAGTCCTGAGGATCGCCATATCCTGAGCCAGGTCCTTTACCTGACCATGAAGGCTTGATATCTTAGTGGCATAATAGAGGTTAATAACCATCAGGAATATCAGGCTGAATAAAAAAAGGGTTGTGGTGGGCAGGACGGCTCCAATTGTTTCAGTAATAACCTTGAGAAGATCATACCATGTTGCCAATAAAATAACTAAAACGCCGGTAAGCAACCATATCCAGGAATACTCTTCTCTGAGCTTTCTTCTTCTGACCAGGTCTACAATAATGATAAAAAGTACTATGCTGATGCTAATCGCGAATATTTTTTGTTGGAATGGCATGAGATTCCTCCCCCTTCTTTATCACCCGTCTGTCAAACTTGTCTTTCCTTAAAAGCGTAACAAACATGGACAAAAACATTTTGAATATATAATACACAGGCTTCAAGCCACTGTGCATTGATTGACCCTGTTTTCTTGGATACATGCGTACAGGAATCTCCCTGATACGCAAGCCGGCCCTGTGAAGCATTATCATGACATCTGCGTCCGGATAATCTGCAGGATAGTACCGGCTTGCATAAAAACGGATGGCATCTCTGTTCAAGGCCTGAAATCCCGATGTCGGGTCCGTAACAGGCTGACCTATAATAACCGAGGTGATTTTCCTGAACAAACTCATGCCTATTCTTCGCACCCCCGAGGCTCTATATACACTATTACCCCCTAAAAAACGAGACCCGATCACTACATCTACATCCTCTTTTTTCACTTCATCCAGCAAATCCTTAATGGAATCGGGGTCATGCTGCCCATCGGCATCCATCTGTACCACATACCGGTACCGCCTAAGCAGGGCATATTTAAATCCTGTCTGCAACGCAGCCCCATATCCCATATTAAAAGGAAGCCGTATAACCAGTGCACCTGCCTTCTCCGCCACCCTCGCCGTACGGTCCATAGAGCCATCATCAATGACAAGGATACCCGCACCTGACACCTTGTTTTGTATCTCCTTTATGAGGGGTGGAATATTGTTCTCTTCATTATAGGCAGGAATGATTATGACAATTTCTTTTGAGCTCTGCATAATTACAATCCCACTATTTCCCTATAATACTTTTCAGTGGCGATAGCCCTGTCATACTTTTTCATAAAGGCATCCCTGCCATTTCTTCCCATCTCATCCCTTAGATGCGGGTCATGGTAAAACCTTAGAATCTTGCCGGAAAGATCATTATCGGTATCAACTAATCCGCATCTATTTTCTTCTATGATTACAGCCACCTCACTGTTTTGTGAACAGATCCCTATGACAGGCTTGCCCACAGCAAGACTGCCATACAATTTGCTTGGGACCAGTTTCCCTTCCATCCCCCTTTTTATTGATACGAGAGAAACATCACAGGCATTAAGGCTGTGCAATATATTCTCTCTTGGCTGAAAAGGTAGAAACTTTACATTCTTAAGATCATTGTCAGTCACAAATTTTTCCAACTCCCCCTTCTCTGTACCATCACCTATGAAAAGGAATACAATATCTTTTTCACATTCCAACACACGAATGGCCTTCTTGATTGGATTAAAGTCATGGACTATACCAAAGTTGCCTGAGTAAGACACAATGAATTTCCCCTGAAGACCCAGTTTCTCCACAAATGGATTCTCCTCCTTGCAGATTGGATACAATTCATCACTATCTGCCCAGTTATGGATAACGGCTATCTTCTCCGGTCTAATCCCATGACGTATAATTTCCTCCCGCATAAACTCTCCTATTGAAATAATCCTGTCCGCCTTTCTGTAATTCCACCGGGTCAAACTTGAAAGTAATTTAACAATTGTTTTGTTTTTTATCAAACCCAGCTTTTCAGGTACGTCAGGATATATATCCTGGACCCCAAAAATAAACTTTGAACCTTTCAGCTTTTGTAAGACCATGCCTACAAGCGCCATATATGGAGGATTCGTAAGGGTCAGGACGACATCATGTCTTGCCAAAACTATGCTCTTAATTAAGCCAAAGATATGAAATGAGAGCCAGTTAGGTATCCTGCCAAGGATATTGCTGAGGTCAAACCGGGTCGTAAATACCCTGATAATTTTAATACCAAGATATTCTTCTTTCGGGGAAATTTCTTTGTGCTGTGATGTCAGATAATATGGCCTCGCAGCTAATACTGTTACATCCATCCCTTTATCAACAAGGTCAATCGCAAGATCTGTCATAAGCTGGGCTGTGGATGCCACCTCAGGATAAAAGTGTTGAGTCATTATAAGTATTTTTCGTTTCGTCTTGCTTTTCATTTTTTTTGTGAAGACCTTTTTAATTAATCCTGCAAATGCCCTGGATAAAGGCACTATCGTTTTAGGGTTGGCCATCGCCCGTTTTAGATAACCCGACATGATACGCGGCCTTAAGTAAAATTCCTTTAAGAATTTCTTATTATAATATTCAAGTTTCTCTTTCGTCAGACCATCCGGTATAAAAACAGTTTCCAGCAGGTTCATGCTCTGCCAGTCCGTATTGATCGTGCCATGCTTCTGTCCGATTTCATACATCTGTGAGCCTGGGAATGGAGTCATCATCGAGACAGATATATCGTTCAACTTCAGCCTTTTTGCAAACGTTATTGTCCTCTCAATGGTCTCATCGGTATCGAAGGGAAATCCCAGAATAAAAAACCCCTTACTCAATATTCCTGCTTCTGCAGTCAGGGCAATGGCACGTTCTACCTGCTCAAGTTTTATGTGCTTATCCGCAAAGTCAAGAATGCCCTGGTCACCGCTTTCGATCCCGTATGAAACCTGCCAGCACCCTGCCCTTTTCATTAAACTCAATACCTCTCTATCCACACCATGCACCCGTCCATTGCAGCTCCAGCTTATATCCAACTTCTCACGAATCAATGATTCGCAGATTTTTATTAATCTCTTCTTAAAAGTCAGAAATGTATCATCTTCAAAGGAAATTTCTCTTATCCCATATTTATTGTGGAGAAGCATTATCATTTCGATCATATATTCTGCCGAAAAATAGCGAAACTGTCTTGAAAAGACTGAAGTATCACAGAAAATACATTTGTGTGGACAACCCCTTGAGGTAAGCACATATGTGGCGGGTAACTTTTTATACTTGAATGCCGCCGGCTTATAAGCATCAGGAAAACCAGGGAGTAAATCCCATGCAGGAAAGGGGAGGGTATCCAGGTCTTTGATCGTCGCCCTCTTGTCTGTTATCTTAAATGAACCATTATTCCTGAGGATTAGTCCTGGAATTTTTTCAAGCTCAGCAGATAATTCACCCCATTGCCCTTTACTGATAAGACTCCTATCTATATTGAGGTCTTTAAACTTGTTGAAAAGTTCCGTGACAGTGGACTCCCCTTCTCCGATCACACCAATGTCAAACTCCGGAAAACGTTTCATGGTTTCTTCCGGGACAGCGGTCAGGTGGGGACCTCCTGTAATAGTAATAATCCGGTTATCCCGTTCCTTTACCATTCCGGCCAGCTTGGCAGCATGATGGACAGAAGGGGTTACAGCTGTAATCCCTAAAAACACAGGCGGGGTCTCAAATATTCTATCCATTGTCTGTGAATAACTGAGATTCAGGGAAGGGGCATCAATAATTTTTGTGGTTAGCCCCATTCTTCTTACGACAGAGGCCAGCAAAAGCAGACCCATTGAGGGAAAGTTACTCCCTGCAGCAGAGAGATCTCCATAACGCTCTTCCAATGTTAAAGGTGGATTTACGAAGATGACATCCATTGCGTTTCTGTTATTCATTGTATATTCACTCTCTCGTTCACAATCACTTTGGGGATATTTCCCACAATGTAACCACGACCCCTTTTAATTTTTTCACATCAACAGGTTTTCCGTATTTAAACAGGAGAGAAAGGAATAAATCCTCCTTCGTTAATTTGAACTCAAAATTCCATATCACCCATAATCTGGAGTACTTCTTAGAAGAAATATATCCAGCAATATCTGAGTTATAGTCCGGATATCTATTATTATACATGATTATACCCCATTCTCTCCCTGTCAGCGAATTTTCGGTAATTTCATGGGATGGAATAACTTTAGCCTGTTGATCTGTTACTTCATAACCATAGGTAGGCAATTTATTATAAGTGTCAAAATTAGCATGTAACCGATGGGGGACGACAATGGCGTCACCTTCCCTGAAATGTTCATGAACATATTCAGCGGCCCCTCTCCAATCCCCCTCGAAATTATCCTCCCATCCATACTGATAACCCGCGTACAGATGTCTTACGTTATTCAGGGATAATAATAGCAGAATCATCCCCGCGACATACCCGGTCTTTAAAAAACCAACCCTGCTCAACTTAGACACCCTCTCACTGAGGAACAATATCCCGTGAGCTGTAATCATTAAAAAGAATGGCAAGATGAAATACACATACCGGATATGAAAAAAATTGTTCTTTGTCGCCATGTACGAAGCCGCATAGAGGACCAGGATATTGAGTATTACAAACAGGGTGTTCTCTCTTTTTTCTCTTCTAAAGAGGGCATATAAGCCTGTAAGGGTAAGGGCTATCGGAATTACTCTGAACATACCGCTATTGAACATCATGACAACACGCCATAGGTTAAAATAGATAATGGCGGGCCCCTTATCCCAGGGATTGATCTCACGACTTAGATATGGGAGCAGCCATGGGAGGAAGAGGAGGATAGAGAAAGAGAGTGCAAGCATATAACTAATCAGCAACCTCAAAGTCCCTCTTGGGGACTCTACATCCCGATAATCCATTATCATCCTGAGCATAAAATAGATGCCATGCGTTATTGCGACACCGAGGGTCAATAGATGGGAATAAAAACAGAACGTCAACGATACGGAATAGAGCAACCAGTGCAATATCCTGTTAGTTTCGATAGCCTTTAGAAATGCGAGCGATGCGAGAGGAACAACCACACTTAAGATGGCATAATTCCTCGCCTCCTGCGCATAGGTAATATCCAACGGGTGAATCGTCAACAGAAAGGCTGTAATGATGGCTGCAGGAAAACCAAACAATCTCCTCGCAAGAATAAAGGAGCAGAAGATTCCGAGGAGTGAAAAGACAAGAGACGGAAGTGTGAAGAAGAAGGTGTTATCCCCCCCTATTCTCATGAAGAAATGACGTATCAGTGGGTCCAGGGGTGGATTCGCGGGGAGCTGAAGCTGTTGCATTTTGAGTACATTTACCGGGGATGTAGCAGCAGATACAAGATAAGTCCTGGCCTCATCATCCCAGACACTTAAATAATCAAAGTGGTATAGCCTGAGAAAAAGAGCTATCAGAAGAATAGCCAATAAAGATAACCTGTGCATCTCTCTTGTATTAAATCTTTTCAATTTCTATGGTACAGAATAATCCCAATTGTCTTGCAAATGGCGATAAAATTCTTTCCAATCCCTTTAAAAAACCGTACATAAAATACAGCATCATGGCGCTTCTCGAAAACCCGCCGCTTAATAGATACATAAACGGAGTGTGATATTCTATCCTATTAATCCTTAATAAGGGGAATTCAGTTTTAAAAGAATCTATATCCCTTTCAAAATAGATAAAGGGCAGCGCCTGGTTCGAATGGCTGAGCGGATTTCCTCCCTTTATTTCCCGTGGACCATCCACGTCGAAAGGTTCATGATGGAAACGTTTGTAAATAAAACGTCCAATCAATGAATTAGCCGGCTCAATCATAACGACCTTTCCCCCTTTGATGAGTGTACGTTCAGCCTCTTTTAAGAACAGGTGCGGTTTGGGAATATGATGAAAGACATTCAGCATCATGATGCAACCCAATTCATTTTCTTTGTAGGGGAGCTTCTCAGCTCTGAAAACCTTATCAACCAGAGGCAGATCAAGAATATCCGATGTAATGACTTCAGGGAAAATATCTTTTAAAAAGCCGCCCCCTGAGCCAATTTCAAGATATTTGCCTCCGTTTACCGACTCACACACAGAAATAAATGTCTTATACCAATCACTGTAGAGGCGTTTCAAAAAGGGCTTGTTGAGAATTATCTCCCTATGAGCAAGTGTTGTTCTCGGGTCATCGAGACTGAATGGTATTTTATAGGCCCTGACCATTACCTCGTTCCGCAAAGATATTAAAGTAATGTTCCTCGCCCAAATCTTCCATCTGTTTAACCTTTTCAAGGGTTATGTTCCGGCATCTGCTCTCTTCCAACAGAAGGACATCAAAACCAAGATCTTTCAGAAAAGCATAGTATTGTCTTAATGAACTTCCCGCCTTTTTTAGTCCGTAAGGCCAGAACTCTGAAAGCAGTTTTATCTCTTTATTATGCGTTAACGTTCTCTCCATCCCTTTTATGGCCTGCATCTCGTAACCCTGTATATCCATTTTTACAAAATCAACTCTTTTATTATTTGCCAGGTACTCATCTATGCTTATTGCCTGAATCTCTATCTCCTTGTCATAAACATCCGGTTTGTAGGTGCGATGATCCACATTCAGATTTTTTGAAGTATAGATCTTTAACATTTCTGTCTTAGACCCAACCGCCTTGTTGTTTATTGTAATATTATTAAAGTGGAGTGTGTTGTTTTTGAGATGCGCAAAATTCAGGGGATCCGGTTCAAAACAATGTACTTTTCCTGTATCACCGGCAAGCTGTGACAGGATCTTCGCGTAAAAACCTATATTAGCGCCAATATCCAGCACGACATCGCCCTGTTTAATATGTTTGCGAAGCAATTCTAATTCGAACTTATCCTGCCTTTTTTTGAAAAGAGGGTAAATGATGTTATAGACGGGAAAACAGTTTTTATATAAAAAATTCCCAACGATTATTTCCGGAGAGGATACCATTTATTTTTTCACGATAGTTTCAGCTTCTTAAATGCGATCCAGCTCATCTTGAGCAATATCAGTCCGTGTTTGAACCGCTCGATCTTGACATCCCCGTACTTTCTCGCACGGTATCTTATCGGAACCTCAACTATCTTCATATTCTGTCTGGCAGCGCCAAACAGAAGATCGAAATCTCCAAAGGGATCAAAATCTCCAAAATAATTTCGGTGCTTCTTGATTTTAAGATAGTTCTCTTTCGTCAGCACCTTGGTCCCGCAGAGGGTATCTTTGATCGGTTGATCAAGCAGCCATGTAAAGATCAGGCTGAACATCTTGTTTCCTGCGATATTCAATATCCTCATCGCCCCTTCTTCCATCTGGTAGACCAATCGGGTCCCATTAATCAGGTCCCCTTTCCCTTCAGCTATCGCCTGATAAAACTTGGGGAGATCCTCCGGCGGCACGGTCAGGTCCGCATCAAGGATCATCAGTATCTCCCCTGTTGCCGCATCAAAACCCTTCCGGACTGCATCACCCTTTCCCAGTTTCAGCATCTTATTGGGATCCCGCTTTAAATCATCCGAACACTCTCCACCTTGCGTCACTTGTGGGATCTGATGGATGAGTTTGATATCTTTAATCCCATTATATTGTTTTATCATCTCCTCTATTTTACCAACTGTCCCGTCTGTTGAATTCCCATCCACGAAGATGATCTCCGTGTGCCTGCCCATCTTAGGGATGCGCGAGACGGCATCCTCGATGTTTCCAACCTCATTACGGCACGGAACGATCACGGAAACGGTATATTCCAGCTCTCCGGCAAGTTTCCTGAATCCCTTGGCCGGCTTCGCAACTATATA
>Ga0209323_10000212_pt1 | contig 36310 bp, 38 predicted proteins | sample Rifsed19ft2_FD_184014 | JGI IMG/M metagenome (GOLD analysis project Ga0209323, IMG submission 184014) | Soil microbial communities from Rifle, Colorado, USA - sediment 19ft 2 (version 2) | ecosystem: Environmental > Terrestrial > Deep subsurface > Rock core/Sediment | place: Rifle, Colorado...
TGGCGAAGATATCTCCATTTTTATCTTACCTGATGGGTCGTGGAGTATGTTTCCAAACACAATCTGATATTTATCCTGATACCTAACAAAAGTATCTATATCAAGAGTGTATGCGATTTTCGTTATTCCACGCGGCAACTCAGCCAACAATTTTCTGCCAAACGAATCATCTAAATTGATAACAATCTTGCCGATTCCATAATCCGTGAACAGACGTCTTTTTGCATGAGCATATGATTCCATGCTTTGATGATAATCAAGATGATCGCGGGACAGGTTGGTAAATATCGCCAGATCAAACTCAACACCTGCAATACGAAATTGATCCAGTCCATGTGATGATACTTCCATTACCACTTGTCTTATCCCGTGGCCACACATATCAGCGAGCAATGCCTGTAATGCGATAGCCTCCGGTGTGGTGTGTGTTGCAGAGGTCAACTTGTCAACTGTCCCGTATCCAAGCGTGCCTATCAGTCCACATACATTTTTTTGATCAATTGACAGCGACTGTGCCATAAGGTGGCTTACAGAAGTCTTGCCATTGGTCCCGGTCACACCGATAACCGTCATTACTGATGATGGATGTTCATAAAAACGATCGGCAATAATCCCGATAACTTTATATAATTCATTGACTCGATATAGCGGAACAGTACAGGGAAAAATTTCAGGTATTGATCTGGCCTCTGCAATCACTGCGCTTGCGCCTGCCTTCACCGCATCAATAATATAGGGAACACTGCTATGTCCTCCTATGGTATAGGCGATGAACAGATCACCGGGGTTTAACTTGCGGCTGTCAGTAGTGATTCCGGTGACATGGATATCCGAAGGACAAGATTCATTCACCAGATCTTTTAATAGCAAGCCCAGCAGGTAATTTGAAGATAATGTGTGCGCTGCCATCATTATTCCAGACTTCCTGCAGAAGGGGTCTTGCCAGCAATAATATTATCTTTAAGGCCAGGCAGGTTATCCGGTGGGATATCCATTAATCTTAATGCTCCGGACATGACCCTGGAAAAGACGGGTGCGGCAACCTGGCCACCATAATATTGCTGACCATTTGGCTCATCTATCATAATGACCATCACTAATCGTGGATCTTCAACCGGAGCAAATCCGGCAAATAATGACAAGTAGCGATCCTCTGAATATCCGCCGGATGTTGCCTTATGTACTGTCCCGGTTTTACCGGCCACACGATAACCACTGACAGCAGCACGCTGTCCGGTGCCTTCCTTTTCAACTGCAGTTTCAAGCATGATCCGTATCTGTTGTGCATGCTCAGCCGTTATAATCTGCTTTCCGCTGACCGGCCCTTTTACCTTGATAAACGAAACCGGCAACAATAATCCATCGGTAGCGAATATCTGGTAGGCCTGAGCCAACTGCAAAACAGTAACGGACAATCCATAACCAAAGGCAATAGTAGCCAGGCCCACTTCTGACCAGTTGTTCGACGCGCTGAGATAACCCGAGGCTTCACCCGGGAAACCACTTCCGGTGGCTGCCCCAAAACCGGCATTTGATAATATTTTTCTCAATTGAGTCGGCTCCAGTGACAAGGCGATTTTTGAGGCGCCAACATTACTGGATTTCTTGATCACGGTAGCAACATCAATCACACCATAATTCCTGCTATCGCGAATGGTATGATTGCCAACCATGAAATGCCCTGGCCGGGTATCGATCATAGTCATTGGTGTATAAACACCTGACTCCAGGGCGGTTGCGACGGTAAATGGCTTAAGTGTTGAACCAGGCTCAAATACATCTGTCACTGCGCGGTTTCGATAATACTCACCCTTCATGTCACTACGGTTATTCGGGTTATACGACGGCTGACCTACCATCGCTACAACTTCCCCGGTTTTTGTATCAAGCATCACCAGCGATCCGCCTCGTGCACTATGGGCCTGAACCGCTGCTTTCAATTCACGGTAGGCAAGATATTGAATCCTGCGGTCTATGCTTAGTTCAAGATTTTTTCCAGGACTCGGCGTACTGATACTCTCGACATTTTCCACGATCCGACCCAGTCTGTCCTTGAGTACCCGTTTACTTCCTGATATGCCCTTCAACCAATCATTGTATGCGAGCTCCAATCCCTCCTGCCCTGCATCATCAATATTGGTAAAACCAATCAAGTGTGCAGTTACTTCACCAGCGGGGTAATAGCGTCTGAATTCCTGTTCCAGCGAAATACCGGAGATATTCATGGCCATCACCTTGTCTGCCAGTGCCGGATTTACATGCCGTTTGAGATATACAAAATCCCTGCCGATACGTTCCTTCAGTAATTTGCCAAGTTCCTCAACACTGGTATCCAGATAGGCTGCAAGTGGAGACATATCTACATCAGTACTCAATACTCTTCGTGGTATAGCCCAGATAGAATTCACCGAGGTACTGACTGCCAGTGGCTCACCATTTCTGTCCGTAATCATTCCACGATGGGCCGGAATCTGAACAACACGTAATGCCCTGGCATCACCATGCTCCTGCAGAAATTCCTTACTGAACACCTGCAGATCCACCGCCCTCCACATCAACAGAAACATGCCGATTAAAAACAGGCTGAGAACCAGCCATCTGCGTTTTTCATATACCACGGGCTTGCCCGACTCTGTCATTTCTCTATTACCAGATCAGAATTAACAGGAGGTCTCATGCCCAGTTCATTCCTGGCTATTGTTTCTATTCGTACATCCGTTGCCCATGTACTTTGTTCAAGCAACAGGCGCGTCCATTCCTCATTCAAGTCATCCCTGATTTTTTCGAGCGTCTGGATTTCAACAAATAACTTGCGGGCCTCATGGCGTGACATCACGACTTCCAGAGCCGAAATAAATATTGAGATAAACAGCAGCCAGAAAACCATATTTTTCATGCTGCTATCCTCTCTGCAATTCTTAAAACAGCACTTCTTGCACGTGCATTCAGTGCAATTTCCTGCAGTGAAGGATAGATGGCCTTGCCGACCAATTTCAGTCTTGGTTTCAATAAATTTGTTGCCACAGGTAATTCAGGCGGGAAATTGTCTCCTCGTGATTCATCACGCATAAAACGTTTCACTATCCTGTCTTCCAGTGAATGAAAACTGATCACAACCAGTTTTCCTCCTGTAGCCAGAACATCAATCGTCTGGGCAAGCGTATCTTTCAGCTCATCCAGTTCACGATTAATAAATATTCTAATTGCCTGAAATGAACGTGTGGCAGGGTGTTTATCTTTTTCACGAATTGGCACTGTTTTGCTAATCAATTCAGCCAGCTGAAGAGTAGTTAATATTTTATTTTCAATGCGTGTTTTTACAATTTCCTTTGCTATTCTTCTGGCAAACCTTTCTTCACCATATGTTTTCAGAATAGTTGCAATCTCCTTTTCCCTGGCAGTATTCAACCAGTCAGCGGCTGTAATCCCATGACTGTTGTCCATACGCATATCCAGTGGGCCGTCATTTTTGAAACTGAACCCGCGGTCTGCGTTATCCAGCTGTGGTGATGAGACACCAAGATCCATAAGAATTCCATCAACCTGATGCAACATATTATTTTTCGCAGCAACCTCTTTCAGCATGCTGTATGAACCATGCAACAACGTGAATCTCTTGTCCGTAAGAAGTAGATCATCAATTGCATTAATTGCATCCGGATCTTTGTCGAAAGCAATCAAACGCCCACGCTCCTGGAGGTTTTTCAATATGGCCTTACTGTGACCTCCCCGGCCAAATGTACAATCAACATAACATCCATCCGGGCGGATACTGAGGCCTTGCAATATTTCGTTCAGCAGTACCGGTGTATGTTCATACCCCGCAATGTTCATTCGCCAATGGGCAAACCTGATTGATTGATCATAATGAAAGTGATTTAAGTGCATCAGATGGTTCCCCGGTATCCTTACCAATTTCTGTTAACCAATCTTCTCGTAATTCCTTCCAACCCTTTTCGTCCCAAATCTCAAATTTGTTGCCCTGACCGAGAATAACTGCATGTTTTCCCAGGCTGGCATATTCACGTAATTCATGCGGGATCAAGATCCTGCCCTGGCTATCCAGTTGACAGTCTGTTGCGTAACCACGCATCATTTGTTTGGCTCGCCGGCCCTGTCTGTCAAAGTCAGACAATTCTGCAAGTTTGGATTCGATCAATTCCCATTCAGGCAATGGATATAACCACAGCGATCGATCCAGTGGATTGAGAGTCAGTATGAGATTTCCATTGGCAAGACAGATCAGCCGTTCGCGGTAACGGCTGGGTACCGCCAAACGGCCCTTATTATCGACACTGAGCGTACTGCATCCGCGAAACAAAGAAGGTCCCCTTTATATGCTAAAATTTCCCACAATTTCCCACAATTACCCACCTTGAGAACTATAGGTACTCTGGAAGGATCATGTCAAGCGTTCTTTGTGATTTTTGAGGGAAAATCTGTCTTATTTAACAGAGACTTATGTACCAAAACTTGCAGGAAGAAGTTAAATTTTGTCGTATTGTAAAAAATTAAGTATTTTTATCATAATGTTGCATTGGTTTATTAAAGTTTAACTGAAATATATTATCAGGCCATTTGGAGTCTCCAAATTCGCCAATATAGCGGTCTGGGTAAAATATAAAGTGGGGGGCCGACCTGTAAGCCGGGTTCTGTACTGTTAACCTTCGTTAACAGGGGCAATCATTCATCTCGAATGCACGTCACCGTACATCTCTAGCAACCTACCCAGGGACTGCGCGGACCACGCATGGTTTTACCCTGTCCCTCTATTTGGTCTTGCTCCAGGTGGGGTTTTCCCTGCCGCCGGTATTACTACCGGCGCGGTGCGCTCTTACCGCACCATTTCACCCTTACCCCGCCACTATCCAGGCTAATCTCTCAGTTAAAGTTAGTACTAACTATCGCAAATCCTTAATTAGAGTGGTTTTTTTGTATTCAGGTTAACCGGGATAGTAGCGGGGCGGTATATTTTCTGTGGCACTTTCCGTAGGCTTGCGCCCCCCAGAAGTTATCTGGCACCCTGCCCTGTGGAGCCCGGACTTTCCTCTATCCAATGCTGGATAGCGATTGCCCGGTCGACCCCTCCTGCTAAGTGTCTGCCATCCTCTATAAAGTTGCAAGCCGGTTGATGCTTATCAACTATCCTTTATCTTTGATTGCAACTGCCAGTCGATACAAACGGTTTTTTTTGCCATCCATGATCTTTGCAGCGGCGGCTACGGCTTCTTTTACAGGTAATGAATGCAGCAGGATTTTCAGTACCCTGACTGACTCAAGCTCATCACCTGTATCTACTGCGGCACCATGCACCATCAGTACAAACTCCCCTTTCTGATGCAACGGATCTTCCTGCAACCAGTCCAGAATGCCTGCCAATGTGTCATTGCGTATGGTCTCGAAGTGCTTGGTGATCTCCTTGGCCAGGGTGGCAATTCGATCAGGACCAAAGTAATCCACCATATCCCCGATACAAGCACAAATACGGTGTGGTACTTCATAAAATACCAGTGTCCGTTGTTCACCTGCCAGTGCCGCCAGTTGTTTCCGCCTGGCGGCCTGTTTATTCGGTAGAAAACCTTCGTAAACAAACCGGTCTGTCGGCAGTCCTGAGACTGACAAGGCACTGATGACAGCAGAAGGTCCCGGCACCGGAATAACCCTGATTCCGTGTTTATGCGCTGCAATCACCAGGTGATATCCCGGATCATTGATCAAAGGCGTCCCGGCATCCGATATTAATGCTATGGATTGATTGGCCCGTAACCGTTCAAGGAAAAAATCCACAACTTTAAGCTCATTATGGTCATGATATGCCTGCACTGGCGTGTGTACACCTAAATGCTGCAATAATTTCCCGCTATGGCGGCTGTCTTCTGCAAGGATCAGGTCAACCTCGTTCAGGGTTCTGACAGCGCGCGCACTTATATCCTCCAGATTACCGATAGGTGTTGCCACCACATATAATCCGGCTGAAATCATTGACACATGAAACCTCGCTTCGTTACTGTAGTCACACTACATGACCATGTTATACGGAATACCAATGCGCCTCCTGATGATCCTTTGTTGTCTGTTCGTGTTTGCCAGTTGTGGCCCCCCTGTCAGGCAACAAGCCCCTGAAACGCAGGTTCATCAGGAACAACAGGCTAGGGATCTCTTGTCCGCAGGGAATTTTATAGCTGCAGCTGAAGAATACATCCGGCTGGCGGAACAGAACAAGCGCAATGCAGTACCATTTATACTTAATGCCGCTGATGCTTATATAAAAGGTAAAAATCCCGGGCTTGCAGAATCCACTTTGGGTATTTTGCAACAGGACAAACTGACAGCACTGCAAAATATTGAACTGAACATCTTGCTTGCCGGCATCGCCATCCTCAATAACGATGCATTAACCGCATTAAACAAGCTGAATGTCGCCATTCCGGCTGACAGCCCCCACCCTCTTCTCGCAGCGTATTATCAGGCCAAGGCCACAGCCCTGGAAATGGACGGCCAGCTCATACCTGCTGCCCGCACCAGAATTGAACTCAATAATTATCTGCTTACAGTACAGGAACTGGCAGAAAACCAACAAACCATCTGGCGATTATTATCACAGTCTGATGCAAATGCACTGGCACAGGAGCTTGGTGCTTCGACCGGGAAACCGACCCAGGACAGTTGGCTGTAACTGGCCATTATTTCCAAAACCCATATTTATAAACCTCATGAGCTGGAAATTGCAATTCAATCCTGGAAACAACGTTATCCGGACCATCCTGCCGCTATCGATATTATAAATGGAATCTATGCTGTGGTTGATCAGGCAAATAAACAACCCGGGAAGATTGCTTTATTACTTCCTTTCAATGCACAGTACAAAGAAGCATCAAATGCAATCCGCGATGGATTTCTTGCTGCGTGGTACGAATCATCTGCAACCAGACCCGTAATCAAAATCTACAACGCAGATAATCAGAATATTATTGATGTTTACCAGACTGCAGTGAATGATGGTGCGGATTTTGTGGTTGGACCATTGGAAAAAGAGGCCGTGGCGACGCTGATCTTTTCAGGCAGGATTCTGGTCAGGACACTGGCATTGAATCAGATTGATAATCCGGTTAGTACAGCGCCTGCCGGCCCTGGAAATCATCTGTCATCACAGCTGTTCCAGTTTGGCCTGTTGCCTGAAGATGAGGCCCGTGTTGCGGCAGAACGTGCATGGTTTGATGGCCATGCGAATGCCCTGATTATCACGCCAGATTCAAATTGGGGAGACCGCATTTTTAATGCCTTCAGTTCACGCTGGACAGCGCTGGGCGGCAGGGTAATTGAACATGTCAGAATCCCCATGAATGTTCAGGACTATTCAAAACCGGTAAAACAGTTACTCAATATCGACAATAGTGAACAACGTGCAAAACAACTTACAGCTGCACTCAGGCGAAATATCGAGTTTGAACCCCGCTACAGACGCGATGCGGACGTTATTTTTCTGGCCTCCTCATCCGCCATGGCACAACAACTGGTGCCACAATTACGCTATTTCAGAGCAGACAGTTTCCCAACCTATTCGATATCCAGTATATATACCGGGAAATATGATCCTGAAGCCAATAGCGATATCAATAATGTTATTTTCTCTGACATGCCATGGGTGATTGATCCTGAACGTGAATATTCTCCGCTGCAGCAAACCCTGAATAAAACCTGGGGACAAAGCGAATCACCTTACCGGCGACTTTATGCCTTCGGGATTGATGCATACCGGATTCTCCCTGAACTGGGCAGGCTTTATACACAGTCTGAAAGTTTTCAGGGTGAATCAGGTATTTTAAAGCTTACTGAACAAGGCCAGGTTAAACGGCAATCTGTCTGGGCAAAATTTCTGAACGGCGCCCCGCATTTACTCGATGCAGGACTGACTCCATAAACTATGAGTAACACTCCCGGAAACAGTTATGAACGAGGGCAGTGGGCAGAATTTTTAGCGCTTGACTATCTGAAAAATAATGGTCTCGAATTGCTGGAGCATAATTATCTTGGACCAGGGGGTGAGATCGATTTAATCATGCTGGACAATAATGTTATTGTGTTTATCGAAGTCAGATACCGGTCGAACAATAACTATGCAGGGGCGATTGAATCCATTGACCACAGGAAATGTGAGCGTATCATCAAAACCAGTCAAAGATATTTGCAAAACCACCGCTGGACATCCCGGAATATATGCCGTTTTGATGTCATGACCGTTTCAGGCAGTATCGATAAACCCGGGATCGGATGGATTAAAAATGCTTTTCAGGCATAATAAACTCAATTTAAAACTGTAATTTAAAAAGCCTGTATGGATCCATTACAACGCGTCAAAGAAAATTTCAGCGAAAGCATCAAGCTGAAAACAGAGTCTGTTGAGATGCTGGCGCCACTGATTGTAAAGGCTGCTGCAACCATGGCGAATTGCATGCTGCAGGAACACAAGATATTAAGCTGCGGCAATGGCGGGTCAGCTGCTGACGCACAGCATTTTTCATCCGAGATGTTAAATCGTTTTGAAATGGAACGGCCAGGCCTTCCGGCAATTGCACTAACGACAGATTCCTCTACGCTGACATCGATAGCCAACGATTATCAATATGCAGATATTTTCTCTAAACAGATACGTGCACTCGGCCAGCCCGGTGATATCCTGCTGGCTTTCAGTACCAGTGGCGAATCACACAATATTATTCATGCCATTGATGCTGCCCATGATCGCGGAATGAGAGTTGTAGCCTTGACCGGGCGCGAAGGCGGACAGGTCGCTTACCTGATGCAGGATGAGGATGTGGAGATTCGGGTGCCAAGCTGGTCCACCGCGAGAATCCAGGAAGTACACTTGATGATCATTCATTCATTATGCGATTTGATAGACCGGCAATTACTTGGTCAGGAGGCTCAGTGAACATATTTAATCAAACCAGCAAGTCATTTCTGGTCTTGCTTGCCATATGCACATTAAACGGATGTGCGGCTGTTGCGCTCGGTGGTGCAGCAACCGGCGCCGCTGTAGCACATGACCGGCGCACAACAGGCACGATTATTGAGGACCAGACTATAGAACTCAAGGCAGGCCAGGCATTAAGAGATGACCAGGAAATTAATGAAAGTGCCCATGTTAATGTGACCAGTTACAATCTGGTTGTACTGGTCTCAGGGGAAGCGCCCAACGATGCGGCCAGAGATCGTATAATCAACATCGTACGAGATATACCCAAGGTTACTCATGTTTATAATGAATTAACGATAGGTTCACCCACTACCTTGACCAGCCGCAGCAGTGACACGTTGATAACCTCCAAGGTCAAGACAAAGTTGTTCGGTCTGGAAAATTTTGATGCCACGCGGGTCAAGGTTGTCACCGAAAAAGGTGTGGTCTATTTAATGGGTTTATTAACAAAAGATGAGTCTGATCGGGTAACCGAAGCCGCCCGGCGGGTGGGCGGTGTACAGAAAGTAGTTAAACTGTTTCAGTATGTTGAGTAATGCAGTAACTACTTTATAACTTTGAGATGTGGTTTCAAAAGCTTACCAGTTTTTTCATTGGGTTTTTCTGGAAGAATACTAGTATTCTTCTCTTCAGCTTCAAAGATCAGCCCCTTGCCGTTTTCCCGGGCATAAACGGCAAGCACGGAATTCAAGGGTACAATTAACTGGAAAGACTTGCCACCAAAGCGCGCGCTGAATGTTATCTGCTCATTTCCAAGAACCAGATCACGTACAGCATCCGGTTGAATATTCAATATCATCCTGCCTTTCTCGATATAATTCACCGGCACTACAATGCCTGCCACTGATGTATCCACCAGGAGTTGTGGTGTCATGGCATTATCCAGTATCCATTCATACAATGCCCGTAACAGATATGGACGGTTGGGTGTCATAATCTATGTTTAATAATTTGTATGATTGATTAATAAATATTGACAGGATCAGATATTCATCGCCTTTTCCTTGTCTGACAGGCTTTCCTTAAAGGCATCTCTTGCAAACAGGCGTTCACCATACTGGATAAGTGATTTTGCGGATGATGGTAATTTAATACCATAGGTATTAATACGCCAGAGTAAAGGCGCCATACAACAATCAATCAGTGAATAGTCATCGGACATAAAGAAGGGTTTTTGATCAAAGACCGGTGTTATGGCAGTAAGATTGTCACGCAGGCTTTTCCTTGCATTCACTGCTGCAATCTCATTGTCTCCTTCAAGGTCATCTATCAGCTCGTATAAATCCCGCTTGACTCGATAACGTAACTGACGGTTAATAGATCTTGCAACAGGATCAACCGGCATTAACGGTGGATGCGGGAAACGCTCATCCAGATATTCCATGATAATCTGTGCTTCGTATAAAACCAGTTCACGATCAATTAATGTTAATAAAGAATTATAAGGATTCAGTTCTGCCAGTTCTTCCGGGCGATTATTATCTTCAATGATATTGACCTCGACATTTATATCCTTCTCGGCAAGCACGATCCGTACAGCATGGCTGATCGGTGTTACAGGATCCGAATAAAGCACCATAACAGATCGTCGGTTGGCTATACTCGCCATAGTGTCCCTCCAGTAATTACAAGAAATTCAGGAATAATAATAATTGCTTTCTGGAATGTCAGTTAATGTCTTTCCAGTATTCATTTTTGAGCAAATATGCCAAAACCAGAAATGACAATAAGTATATTATGACCCATATACCGATTTTCTGGCGTTGTAATTTTGCCGGTTCAGACAGGTAAACAAGAAAATTGATGAGGTCGTGTATGGTTGCCTTGTATTCCTCCGGAGTGAGCTTGCCCGGTGACACCTGCTCCAGGCCATCGATAACTTCCACTTCAGTGCCATCCTTATGCGTCACAGTTTTGTAAACCGGTTTATGTGTACCCTGCAATTCCCATAGTACATGCGGCATAGCCACATCCTTGAATTGCAGATTATTCACCCCGAACGGTTTTGCTGGATCAGAATAGAAAGTCATGAAATAACCATACAACCAGTCCACGCCCCGGGAGCGGGCTATGACAGAAAGGTCGGGCGGCGCAATACCAAAAAAACCCAGGGCATCAGATTTTCTCATGGCTATGTTCATGGTATCGCCCGGCTTGTCTGTACCGAACATGAAATTGCTTTTCAATACTTCCTCTGTGATACCGAGATCCTTGCCCAGCCGGTTATAGCGCATATACGCTGCTGAATGACAGCCCATACAATAATTCACAAAGATACGTGCGCCCCTCTGCAATGATTTAATATCCGACGTATCAACTTTCATGTGATAACCGGCAAGTGTACTACCGGCAGCGAAAGATGCTGTTGCAAACAGCATGAAAATACAGCCTATGAAGATATGCAATTTCATGGATATCTCACCCGGTCCGGTACCGGCTTGTCATTATCGGTGCTGGTATACAATGGCATCAGTAAAAAGAACATAAAATAAATAATGGTAAACACCCTGGCCAGAATAGTTTTTACCGGAGTAGTAACCTGCATACCCAGATAACCGAGCACCAGGAAACTGATAACAAAGACAATCAGTGCGATACGGTAATTCCAGCCGCGATAGCGAATTGATTTTACCGGACTGCGATCAAGCCATGGCAGGAAAAAGAAGAACATCACTGCAAAGCCCATGGCAATCAAACCGCCCAATTTATCGGGTATAGCGCGCAGAATTGCGTAATAGGGCGTAAAATACCAGGCAGGGACAATGTGTTCAGGTGTATTTAGTGGATCAGCAGGAACAAAATTGGCATGTTCCAGAAAAAATCCATTCATATCCGGATAATAGAAAACAACAATTGAAAACAGTATCAGAAATATTGTAATACCATATATGTCCTTAACCGTGTAATACGGATGAAAAGGGATTCCATCCAGCGGTATACCATTAGCATCCTTGTTCTTTTTTATCTCTATACCATCCGGATTGTTTGATCCCACCTCATGCAAGGCAATGATATGGACAAAAACAAGTCCGAGCAATACCAATGGTACAGCGATAACATGGAATGAAAAATACCGGTTCAGGGTTACATCTGAAACAACAAAATCTCCTCGTATCCATAATTCCAGATCATCACCAACAGCAGGTATTGCACCAAATAACGAAGTTATGACCTGTGCAGCCCAGTAGGACATTTGCCCCCATGGCAATAAATAACCAAAAAACGCTTCAGCCATCAGCGCGAGATAAATAAACATGCCGGTGAGCCAAAGTAATTCTCTCGGTTGCTTGTATGATCCATAAAGCAAGGCACGGAACATATGCAGATAGACAACTATAAAAAACGCAGAAGAACCTGTCGAATGCACATAACGCATCCACCAGCCCCATTCCACATCACGCATGATGTATTCCACCGTAGCAAAAGCATGTTCTGCAGAAGGTTTGTAATCCATTGTTAACCAGATGCCCGTTATTATCTGGATAACCAGCACAAACAATGCGAGCGAACCGAAAAAATACCAGAAATTAAAATTCTTTGGTGCATAATACTTGGCCAAGTGCTCATTCCACAGCTTTGTAAGCGGGAATCGGGCATCAACCCATTCTAACAGTCTATTTAAAGCTTTCATTACCTTGCTCATCAAGCAGTTCCTGTATCAGCACCAACGAGTATGCGTGTATCGCTCAAAAACTTGTATGGTGGCACTACCATGTTAGTGGGAGCAGGCACCCCTTTATAAACACGGCCGGCAAGATCAAACTCTGACCCGTGACAGGGACAGAAAAATCCGCCTTTCCAGTCAGGACCAAGGATATCCTGACCATCAGGAAGGTACTTTGGAGAACAACCAAGATGCGTACAGAGGCCAATCAAGACAAGATACTCTGGTTTGATAGAACGATATTCATTTTTTGCATAAGGGGGTTGTTGTTGCACAGAAGAATCCGGATCGCGCAATAAGGAATCCAGAGAAGGTAAATCATCCAATTCCTGTTTGGTTCGCCTCAGTATCCAGATTGGTTTACCTTGCCATTTCTCAATTTTCAATTCGCCGGGTTTTATATCGCTGATATCAATTTCAATAGGGGCACCGAGAGCCCTAGCCGTGGCACTGGGGAGCATGTATGATATCAGCGGGACAGTGCTTGCAGCAACACCTGCACCACCAACAACCGTAGCGACGGTAGTCAAAAATCGGCGCCGTTGTTTATCGATTTCCCCGTCATGCATGTCTTAATTTCCCCATTAATAAACCGATAATTACCTGATGCAGTTGTATTATAACATGGCATGTCTAGCCATTTCCCCTGCATGCTATCTCTGTTATCGTAGCGTATTTACCAACACCTTGAAAATTATATTCACAATTACGCATGCACAATTCTATCAGATTTGTTTTTAAATACATTACTGTTGGCCTGATTGCCGCCGCTGTCATACTGCTGGTTTGGCCAGAACTGGTAAACCAGGGTACTGAAAGGTCAGACCAGGGATTTGTCCGCACTTACAGCGATGCCGTTAATGTGGCTGCCCCGGCAGTAGTCAATGTTTACGCCAGTCGTGTATTCCAGCAACAGGTCAATCCACTGTTTCAGGATCCCCTGTTTCAACGCTTTTTTGGCGACATTCAACCCACACCAAACAGTCGACGTGACAGTAACCTGGGTTCAGGTGTAATCATGAACCCGCAGGGCTATATCCTGACCAGTGCCCATGTGATACAGGGCAAGGATGAAACTCAAGTGACCCTGAATGATGGGCGCCAGGTTGAAGCTGAGATCATAGGTATTGATACTGACACCGATCTTGCAGTCCTCAGGATCAACCTCGATAAACTTCCTGTCATCAATGCAGGTGACTCAAACAGGTTGAATGTCGGGGACGTCGTACTCGCTATTGGCTATCCTTATGATTTCGGACAGACAGTTACCCAGGGAATCGTCAGCGCCAAAGGGCGCAAACGCATGGGCATCACTACCTTTGAAGATTTCATCCAGACCGATGCCGATATCAATCCGGGTAATTCCGGTGGTGCTTTGATCACTGCCACCGGAGAGTTGGTTGGGATTAATACCGCTATTTATTCCACTACAGGTGGTTCGCAGGGAATAGGGCTGGCCACACCTGTCAATCTTGCGCTTAATGTCATGCAGCAAATTATTGAACATGGTTATGTCGTGCGCGGCTGGCTCGGCATAGAGGCACAAATACTCCCTCCGGATATTATCAGGGAAACCGCTCTGGAGAATGGTGGTGTGCTGGTTGCCGGAGTCTTAAAGGGTGGACCTGCAGATCTGGCGGGAATGGTGCCTGGAGATATCATCCTCAAACTGGCCGATCAGCCCGTCAGTAATCCACAGCAGGCCATAGAATTGATCTCAAACCTCAAACCAGGGACACAACTGGATATCCTGATCCGGCGCGGATGGGAACAGATTAGCGTGCAGGCGCAAGTAGCAACCCGTCCCATCTATGGTCAGTGATAGCTTTGTATGATCTGCCGCAGTATATCGATAAAAACGGTATTTTCTTTTTCAGTACTTACAGTTACCCGTAAACAATTTTGCAATAATGAATGACTCCCATGCAGGTTTTTGATCAATACACCCCGGGCCTTCAGTCCTGTAAAGATCCGGTTTGCATCCAGTCCAAGTGTGCGAAATAAAATGAAATTAGCAGCACTTGGCCATGCCTTGATACCGTCAGTTTCCGAGAGTTGCCGATATAATTCTTTACGATTCCGGCAAATACTTGCAGCTTGATCAGCCAATACCTCATAGTGAGATAAAATGAATTCGGCTGATTTCTGTGAAAGTGAATTGATATTATAGGGCAGGCGAATTTTTTCCAGTTCATCCAGCCAGGCACTCTTGCCCAGCAAATAACCCAACCTCAGACCGGCAAGACCGGACTTGGACAGTGTTCGCATAACCAGCAGATTGTCGAAATCGTCCAGATATTCCATAAAACTTGCCCCGGCAAAGGCATGATAGGCCTCATCAATAACCACAAGACCGGGCGCATGTTTTATCACATCAAGCACGATCTCCCTGTCAAACAAATTACCGGTGGGATTATTGGGATAAGCAATAAAGATCAATGCCGGTTGCCGTTCCTCTATTGCTGATAACATGGCTGTCCGTTCCATGGAAAAATCATCAGGATTTAGTTGCACACCGCAAAAACCGGTGTTCACAGTCTGGCTGATCAAACGATACATGACAAAACCGGGTTCCGGTGCCAGGTATGTACGGTCAGATCGGGCCAGGGCCAGAGCGATGATCTGTATCAATTCATCCGAACCGTTACCCAGCATGATGGATACATAATCCGGTATTGCCAGGACTGTGCGTAATCTTTCCTTGAGAGCCGCGGCGTCCGCATCCGGATAACGATTGATTGGTACTTCTTTTAACACTTGCAGCCATTTTTGCCTGAGTTCTTCAGGCCAGACATAAGGGTTTTCCATCGCATCCAGTTTCAGTAGCCCAGCCGACGATGGAACATGATAGGCCTGCATGGACAAGATCGCAGGATTGATCCAGTGTTTAACGGATTTCAAAATACTTCCTCAATATCATGCCGGTTATTAAAAATCTGGACCAGGAATGAGCGTGAGAATAATGGTTACTGCTTGAGGCGATATTCTGCTGATCGGGCATGTGCGGTCAGCCCTTCACCATGCGCAAGTGTAGATGCCACATTGGCCAACTCTTGCACTGAATTCCTGGTGCACCTGATGACTGATGAACGCTTCTGAAAATCATACACACCAAGTGGCGATGAAAAACGGGCCGAACGTGATGTAGGCAACACATGATTGGGACCGGCACAATAGTCACCAAGCACTTCTGCCGTGTAACATCCCATAAAGATTGCGCCCGCGTGACGGATGCCGGTCAATAATTTCTCGGGATCTGCTACAGCAAGTTCAAGATGTTCTGGCGCAAACCGGTTAGTTAGATGGATAGCCTCATCCATATCCTTGCAGAGTATCAGCGCACCATTATTTTCCAGTGCGGTACTGATAATTTCCGACCGTTCCATGGCCGGTAATAATCTGTCGATACTGGCGGACACAGCATCAAGGTACCCAACATCCGGACAAATCAAAATTGAACTTGCTTCTTCGTCATGTTCAGACTGGGCAAACATGTCCATGGCTATCCAGTCCGGGTCTGCTGTGCCATCAGTGATAATCAAAATCTCGGAGGGTCCGGCAATCATGTCGATACCGACTACTCCAAACACCAGGCGCTTGGCTGTTGCTACAAAATTGTTGCCCGGACCGACTATTTTGTCGACCCTGGGTACTGTGTCTGTCCCGTATGCCAGTGCCGCAACTGCCTGTGCACCACCAATGGAAAACACCCGATCCACACCGGCAATCGCTGCTGCCGCCAGCACCAACGGATTATGTTCACCCTGTGGACAGGGAACAACCATAATGATTTCAATCACACCGGCAACTTTTGCCGGGACCACATTCATTAACACAGAGGAAGGATAGGCGGCCTTCCCGCCCGGAACATAGACCCCTACCCGATCAAGCGGGGTGACTTGCTGACCTAGCGTATTACCCTGCTGATCCTTATATAACCAGGATTCCTGCTTCTGCTTTTCATGGTAAACACGAATTCGATCAGCAGAAGTTTCCAGGGCCTGCCTCATTTGGTCTGGAATATTTTCGATAGCATCCTGTAACATGGATACAGGTATTTCCAGATCGGCAAGCGTTGCATTTCGCCGGTCAAAACGGTTGGTATATTCAAGCAAGGCGACATCGCCACGCTGTCTGATGTCATTGATAATATTTTGAACTGTGTCAATTAACTGTGGATCCGGCTCATTCGTGTGGGCAAGCAATGACTGGAATTGTCCGTCAAATCCGGCAGCACTGGTATTCATTCTTCTGATGTTCATTTTTTACCAGCCAATGCATTCATCTCTTTCAGCATCGGTTTGATGATCTGATATTTCATCTTCATCGCTGCCTTGTTAACTATCACCCTGGAACTGATCTCGGCAATTGTTTCTACCGGTACCAATCCGTTTACCTTTAATGTATTACCGGTATCGACCAGATCGACAATCTGATCGGCTAGGCCCAATACCGGTGCCAGTTCCATTGAACCATACAGCTTGATGATCTCAACCTGCTTGCCCTGACCGGCAAAATAATTACGTGTCGTATTCACATATTTTGTCGCGACACGTAATCTTCCATTGATTATTTTTCTTTGCCTGGGTTCAGCCAGAACCATTTTGCACAGCGCAATCTGTAAGTCCAGCGGCTCATACACACCGTTGCCGGTGTATTCCATCAGCACGTCCTTGCCTGCTATGCCCATATCGGCTGCCCCGTATTCAACGTAAGTTGGCACATCAGTGGCCCGGATGATAATTATTTTTACACCTGCCTGGTTGGTCTTAAGCACCAGTTTTCTGGTCCGGGCCGGATCTTCAACAGGTGTGATATCCAGTTTTTCCAGAATAGGCATGGCTTCAGTCAATATCCGGCCTTTGGAAACTGCAATAGTAAGACTGTCATTTATATTCATGTTGGAAGATCCCGATAGCTGCCAGTATTCATGCCACTCAACATTTATTGGCCGATTACCGGAAATACAATCTATGAAGGTAATCGCCTGATATGTGCCCCCAGTTGTGCAAGTTTTTCCTCTATGGTCTCATAACCGCGATCAATATGATAAATTCGATCGACAACAGTTTCACCTTTGGCCACCAGTCCGGCCAGCACCAGACTGGCTGAAGCACGAAGATCAGTCGCCATCACGGGCGCACTGGTCAGCTTGTCCACGCCACAACTGATGGCAGTATTGCCCTCCAGTTTGAGATTGGCGCCCATGCGCTGTAATTCCTGCACATGCATGAAGCGGTTCTCAAATACGGATTCTGTGATTGTTCCCGTGCCGGTGGCGATACAATTCATGGCGGTAAACTGTGCCTGCATGTCGGTCGGAAAACCCGGGAATGGTGAAGTATAGACATCCACCGCCCTGGGTTTGCGTCCACCCATATCCAGCGTAATTGAATTTTCGTCCCCGTTGACATCAGCCCCGGCTTCTACCAGTTTGGCCAGCACAGAGTCCAGCAATTCAGGACATGTATTCTTCAACTTTATCTTGCCACCGGTCATGGCCGCACCTACCAGGTAAGTGCCTGTCTCTATCCGGTCCGGCAGGATATTGTAGCGTGTACCGGAGAGTGATACGACTCCTTCAATCACGATACGGTCAGTACCGGCGCCAGTGATTTGTGCTCCCATCGAGATCAAGCAATTGGCAAGATCGATGACCTCCGGCTCTCGCGCTGCATTATCGATAATTGTTGTCCCTTTTGCGAGGGTTGCTGCCATCATCAGGTTTTCTGTGCCGGTGACGGTAACCATGTCCAATGTCAGGTGTACACCTTTCAGGCGTTTTGCCTTGGCACGGATATACCCGCCCTCTACCACAATTTCAGCACCCATGCTGGCCAATCCGCGTAGATGGATGTTGACCGGTCTGGAACCAATCGCACAACCGCCAGGCAGCGACACATCCGCCCTGCCATAATGCGCCAGTAATGGTCCCAGCACGAGTATGGATGAACGCATGGTCTTGACCAGCTCATAGGGCGCAAAAAATTCGGTGATGTTACTGCTGTCGACTTCGATGTTCATACGCTCATCTACGGTGAGCTGCGCACCCATCCTGCCGAGCAATTCCATCGTCGTCGTAATGTCATGCAGGTGTGGCACATTACCCACCGTCACCGGCGCATCTGCCAGTATGGTCGATGCCAGTATTGGCAAAGCGGCATTCTTGGCGCCGGAAATATTGATTTCCCCCTGTAACGGGATACCGCCCTTGATAATCAATTTATCCATGGATTATCTGATTACACCCAAACCTTTTTGATTTTCCCATTCATCTCTGGTCAAGGCCTGTATTGAAAGTGCATGTATTTCCCTTCCTATTTTGTCACCAAGTGCTTTATATACCATCTGGTGCCTTTGCAGCATGGACTTTCCGCAAAACTGGTCACTCACCACTGTCGTCTGAAAGTGTGTCCCATCTCCGTCAAGTATAACCTCTGACCCGGTTAACCCTTTTTCAATCAACTGTTTTATCACGTCAATTTGCACCTAAAATCTCCATACAGAAATAAAAAGAATCAAGATTAACAGTTAACCAATAATACCGGTTCAGGGGTGAGATAAGGCACAGGATGGATATAGGCCTGGTTAAAATTAAAAAATAATGACCCGGGGGAACCCGGACATCAATCACACAGCAAACAAGGCGGAACAAACTGTGGCCAAACAATATCTGAACCTGCAGTGGGCTACCCTGTATACTCAATCATTGAGTTGCCACATTGGTGGCGGTCGTATTACGTTCTGTTAATTTGGCTATCAATGCATCCATGCCGCTTTTCCTGATCTCGGAAGCAAAAGATCCCCGATAGGTAGCGATCAGGCTGATGCCATCCACAACGACATCCACCACTTTCCACTCCCCTCCACTGATATGCATACTGTAATTGATGGGAACAGGCTTACTACCGGGCTGGTGAATTTCGGTTTTTACCACCACAATATTGGAATCAGGGTTATTTTCTACCGGTAAGTACTGAATAGTCTCATTTGAATATTCCAGCAGCGCCTTGGCATAAGTCCGGACTAACAGAGTGCGGAATTCGCTAACAAACTTTTGTTGCTGGCCTTCAGTTGCCTCTCGCCAGTTCCGGCCCAGTACCCATTTTGACATGCTCACAAAATCAAAATGCGGGATTACCAGTTCGTTTATAAGGGAATAGAGCTTTTCGGGATGTGCCTCCAATTCAGTGCGTTCTATTGTGAGCCGTGCGATCACACTGTCCGCGGTCTCCTTGACAATTTCCTCGGCAGATTGTGTGGTGGCGAAGGCATTATTGAAGTTAACCGCCAAAATAAAGCTGGCCATAAATACTGATATTGTTCTCATTTTTTTTCCTGGTTTTAATGCATGTAAATAATATTTATCTGATCATTGTTTATATTCAAGTAATATTGACAAGCCCGTTAAGATAACTGCCGGACTCGCTACTTGTTTTGCAACTGGTGTGGTTATTATATTTAATTTTATAAACCTATATTCTAGTTTGTTCATATACAGAGAGAAAGGTTTCCTGCCCTGCCCATGATGCATAGCAGATAACCAATGTAACATATTGATTTTTAATAATATATATCTGCTACCCCTAAAAAGGACGCCACAACATAATCAACTTGGGCAGCAATGTCAGTGCCGCCAGTAAGGCAATAAACATGGCCAGCGCTGTCAGCAGGCCAAAATAGATAGTCGGTATAAAATTGGACAAAACCAGTATCGAGAACCCGATAATGATGGTGATGGCAGTATAAAAAATTGCATTACCGATATTGGCATGGCAGTAATGCAGAGTCGCCACGTAGTCGCCAATCCTGGTATATTCTTCCTTGAACCTGAATATATAGTGGATACTGTTGTCCACGGCGATACCTATAGTTATCGCAGCTATGGTAATGGTCATCATATCCAGCGGGATACCGGCAAGCCCCATCAAACCAAGAATTATTGCGGCTGCAAGCAGGTTCGGGATGATGCCGATGATCGCGAGTGACAAAGAACGGAACAGCAACAGCAACATCAGGGCAATGCCGGCCATGACCACACCCAGAGTTTCAATCTGTGAAGTAAACAGGCTCTGCAGCATATTGTTATAAAGCACCATCAGACCGGTAATCTCGAATTCATCAGCACTCAGACCAAGCTTGCCAGCCAGGTCAGTATTTATCTTTTCCAGTAATTCATTTCTTTTCAAGTCTTCCAGTGTGTCATTGATCCTGATACTTATACGTGCCTCGTTATCCGGAATGGAAATATAAGGATCTATCATGTTTCCTTTAAGGTCTTCCGGCATGCGCTTGTAGACTATAGCCAGTTCAAAGGCATCGAACGTACCCTGGTTGATATCTTCTCCAACCCTGATCAAGGATGCCAATGATAATACCTTGCCGACTGCATCAAGCCCTTCAAGATAATCATGCACCAGCTTGACCTGTTCTACCTTGTGTGGGGTAAACCAGTAATCTTCCGCGCTACCCAGATCAGCACCCCCGAACAGCAAATCGAACTCATCGTCTTCATCATCATTATCCGCATCAGTGTCAACTTCGGCGGGAAAATGGATAAGAACATCCAAAGGAGTTGTTCCACCGAGTTTCTTATCAATGAGTTTCAAACCCTGATGAATTTCAGTATTTTCACTGAAAAAATTGATAAAGCTGTTTTCTACTTCCAGCCGGGTAATTCCATAAATGCTGACCCCGGCCAGGAGTACGGATAGAAACAATACCTTGTTCCCATGCCTTTCTGTTATGCGTGCCAGTATGGCGGTAAATCTGAATTGTGCATCATCACCCCTGGTGAGTGATGTGCGATCAAACAGTACCAGCAAGCTTGGGAATAACAGGAAAGACGTCAGAAAAGTAACGGTCAACCCTATAGTCATCATCCAGCCAAAGTCGATCACCGGTTTGATATCACTCACTACCAGCGAGGTAAATGCCATAATGGTCGTCAACGCCGTATACAAACATGGCCAGACCATTTTATTAACCATCTCGGCAACCAGTTCCCTCTGGGATTTTTCCGGATAATCATTTCGCAATTGCCGATAGCGTACGACCAGATGGATATTCATTGCCATAGTGCTTATCAACATCAGTGAAATGAAATTCGACGATATAACTGTGACCTGCCAGCCAACCAGCCCCAGCAATCCGATCATTAACAGTCCGGCATAGATACAACTTATCAATGGAAGCGTTACCCAGCGCTTGCGGCGGAATATGATACCCAGCATCAGCACCAGAAAAATAAATACACCAAAACCGAATACAACAAGATCGTTTTTTATATAGGTGATCATGTCATCCGTAATCATTGGAACACCACCGAGATACAGAACGCCATACTGCCGGTAGGTCTGCATAATCTCTCTTATTTTTTTGATGTTCTCGTGGTTTTGTTGTGCCGCTATTTTTTTCACTTTTTCATATTTAGCAAGAATTATTGACAACTGCTCGTCACCTTCCTTATCTAACAGGCCTTTTTTCTTTTTATATAACAACCTGTTTTTTCTTTTCTGAAGATCGCTGTACTCGGGATTGTCCTTGAGGTTGATTTGCAGTGCTGTGGTCAGGCCATCCTGACTGATGACCAGTTGACTGAATATCGGACTGTTCAGAAGCTCGTCCTTGGCACGGTTTACATCCACATCTTCACTTTCGAGTGTTCTGTAATTACTGGCAACATCAGATAAAGTGCCTCCCACTTGCTTGACTAATGGGACATCTATAATGGAGATCACTGATTCCGTTAATGGCAGTTGCTTTAAATCGTCGCGCAGTTTCCTGATCTGTAGCAGGGAAGATTCAGAAAACAGATCTTCTGTCGGTGTAAATGTAACGAACAGAAACTCCCTGGTCTTGTAACGATCACCCAGGTCACGGAATATCCTGAGATCCTCATCATCCTCAAGTAACAGCGAATCAGCCGATGCATCAAGTTTGAAATCACGCGCGTGCCAGGCAAAAAATATGAAAATGCATGAAAGGAATACCAGCATTGCGATGGGTTGACCCAATACAATCCGGTCATAGAGTGACGAAATGCGGTTAATCATAAATTTATTATTATTTATAATCTGGCTGTTTTGTGTATGCTACACTGCATAAAATCAAGAATGCGGGAGGATACTGGTGCCAAAAATATTGTTATTACCCTTATTGCTTGTTTTCATAACCACTGCTGTGATGGCGCAATCCAGCGCGCCAGCTGATGCACAGCTTTATATTATATCACCCGTCGATGGAGCAACAGTCAAAAACCCGGTTGTTGTCAGCTTTGGACTGAAAAATATGGGGGTTGCCCCTGCCGGCATACAAGCGGAGTACACCGGACACCATCATTTGCTGATAGACACTATCCTGCCCCCGCTGGATCAGCCGGTACCGGCTGATGATCATCATCTGCATTTCGGCAAAGGCCAGACTGAAACTGAATTAACACTGACCCCCGGCAAACATACCTTGCAACTGTTGCTCGGTGATTATACCCATGTGCCGCACAATCCACCGGTGATCTCGGAACCGGTCACCATTACTGTAGAATAATCTGTCAGCGCTGTTTCAGTATATCTCTGATCTCTGCCAGCAGTTGTTCTTCCCTGGTAAGTTCCGGTATATCCATGTCTTTTTACCCCAAGCCGTAATCTATACTGGATAATTTTATATCAGTGATCAGGCAGGATTATTTTGCCTTTTATAATATCCTGCAACACTTCAACTAATAACGCATGTTCTGCAGCTAGCACACGTATCGCCAGTGATTCCGGATTATCGCCAGCCAACACTTCAACCTGCCGTTGTCCCAATATTGGCCCACTATCATAGTCATAATCAACCAGATGCACAGTAGCTCCGGTCACCCGCTCCCCGGCAGCAAGCACTGCCGCATGCACCCGCATCCCGTACATCCCCTGCCCGCCAAATTTTGGCAACAGTGAAGGATGGATATTAATGATCCTGTTCCTGTACGCCTTTAACAAAACAGGGCCAATCTTTTTCATATATCCGGCAAGAATGACCAGGTCTGCCTGATGCTGTTGCAAAGTTTCGGTAATAGCCCGATCCAGCTGATCAATATCCGGGTGAGTATTCCGGCTGATATGAATAGCCGGGATGGATTCGCTACGGGCGATATCCAATGCCCCGGCAGAGGCATTATTGCTGATAACGACAGCCGGTTCGGCATACAGTTTCTTGTCTTTGCAGGCCTGGATGATAGCCTGCAAATTACTGCCGCGCCCTGAAACCAGAAAGCCCAGCCTGGTAAGTTCATGAATCACTGTTTAATCACCGTAAAACCCAGTTGCGAAAGTATATTTGCCAGATTGCGCCGGTTTGCCGGCAACATTACGATTGTTGCAGAAAACTCCCGGCGCAGAGGATAATTTTTTCTCAATTCATCAAAATAATATCCGGCTTCCCCCCTGTCTATCTCCATAACCCTGCGTAAGGCAGCTGCATCACTTCTGACATCATAATGGGCAGTCACAGTCATTGCTATTGCATCAAAATCACTCACCTCACTGTTAATTTTTAATTCCTGTATACCTGCGTCAAGCAGTCCACCTGCCGGCTTCCAGTTTTTTGGAATATTAAAATAATTACAGGTCTCGTTATAAATCATTGCCGTTGCCCGGATTTTTGCGTCAGTACTATAGCCTGCAATATGTGGTGTACCGATATGAATTTTTGCCAGTAATTCCTGATCTATTTCAGGTTCATGTTCCCAGACATCCAGTACAGTTGAGAATTTCCGGTAATGATTAATATGTTGTTTCAAGACAGTTTCATTGATAACCCCGCCACGTGAAGTATTGATTAATATGGCATCCTGTTTCAAACCCGCAAAAATTTTTTTATCCAAGAGATATCTGGTCGAATATGGGCCAATATTTGTCAATGGTATATGCAATGAAATAATATCCATCTTCATTACATCTTCCAGTTCCACATACATAGAATCGCCGGTTTCGTCTTTCAACGGCGGGTCATTAACAAGATTTTCAATGCCGATAGCACCCAGTGCTTTCCGCAGACAAGAACCCACTTCTCCATGGCCGATAATGCCCACCGTTTTTTTTCTCAGATCGAAATCTTGCTGTTCAGCCAGGATAAACAGACTGCTCAGGACATACTCAACAACGGATTGGGCATTACTGCCATGGGCGGAGGCAGATCCGATACCGGATTTTTGCAAATACCCGAAATCAATATGATCTGTGCCACTGGTGGCGGTGGCTACAAATTTAACACGGCTATTGTCCAGGAGACTGGCGTTCACTGGAGTCACTGAACGTACCAGCAGGATATCAGCGTCTTTGACAAGCTCAGATGTGATAGTACGGCCAGTACAGAGTTGCAGATCACCAATTTTTGAAAAGGCCTGCTGGACGAGAGGGATTTGAATGTCAGCAACAATCTTCATCGATTACCTTTGAAGTTTGCCAGTGTAAATTCTCACCACGGATCAGGGTGGTGAGCAGAATCATTATGGACGATTATCTGCTTCGGTCCCTTCCTTAACCACCGGCATCAAGTCTTGCTTGCTGACACCCAGTGCCAGGGTGACTGGACTGGCAATATAAATAGACGAATATGTGCCTATGAGGATACCTATAATCAATGCTGTCGAAAAAGCCAGAAGGGTCTCACCACCAAAGAGAAACAAGGCAACGAGTACCAGTAATGTTGTCAGGCCAGTCATGATAGTACGACTCAAGGTCTCGTTTAATGACACATTCATCACTTCGACTGGTGTGGCCTTACGTAGCTTGTGGAAATTCTCACGGATGCGATCAAACACTACTACCGTATCATTCAGTGAATAACCAATCACTGCGAGGACAGCTGCCAGTACCGTCAGGTCAAATTCCATTCTGGTAACCACGAAAAAACCAACAGTAATAATTACATCATGTACAGTGGCGACAACAGCACCAATGGCGAACCGTGTCTGAAAACGGATGGCAACATAAAGTAGAATACCAAGCAATGCATAGATCATGGCCAAACCACCGTCTTCCCTTAATTCATCTCCGACCTGCGGTCCGACAAATTCAACCCTTCGTATCTCAATGGATTGGCTGCTGCCCAGCAGTTCGATTAATTTGTTACTGATATCCGCACTGTTCAACCCTTCATGCGGGGGAATACGCACCAGCACGTCTGTTGCTGCACCATAATATTGGACAACAGCATTACTGAATTCAGACTGGACCAGAATATTACGGACCTTGGTCAAATCAGCCTCCTGTGTATAACCAACCTCAACAATCGTCCCGCCGGTAAAATCGATACCATAATTCAGGCCCTGAACCATAAACAGAACTACTAATACAACACTGGATATTCCTGACAACCAGCAGGCGATCCTGCGTTTGCCCATAAAATCAAAATTTGTTTTTGTGATAAATTTCATAGCTGCGATCTTGTTAAATCATTAATTTTTGTACTTTACGCCCGCCATAGAGCAGATTAATAAATGCTCGACTGACCATGATGGCGGTAAACATGGAACAGATAATGCCCAGGGATAACGTCACAGCAAAACCTTTAATGGGTCCGGTACCAAAGCTGAACAAGACCAGGGCCGCAATAAGAGTGGTTATGTTGGCATCAGCAATGGATGAAAATGCCTTTTCAAATCCGGCGTGGATACTTGCCTGGGGTGAATTTCCGTTGCTGATTTCCTCCCGGATACGTTCAAAAATCAGAACATTGGCATCGACTGCCATACCGACAGTCAACACGATTCCAGCAATACCCGGCATGGTCAGTGTCGCCTGCAACATCGACATGAGTGCCACCAGTAATACCACATTGAGTGTCAATGCCACATTGGCAATCAGTCCGAAAAGCCTGTAGTAAACAACCATAAAAATCAGTACCAGGGTAAATCCAATGATCACAGACTCATAGCCCTGTTTGATATTGTCCTGCCCCAGACTTGGGCCGACTGTCCGTTCTTCTATGATCTCTATCGGCGCAGCAAGGGCCCCGGCACGTAGTAACAGGGCCAGATTGCGCGCCTCCTGGGTTGAGTCGAGACCGGTGATATGAAATCTTTTACCCAATTGTTCCTTGATGGTAGCGGCATTGATTACTTCTTCAATGGTTTCCTTTTTCTTTACCGCTGTACCATCTTCCATAACCGTTTCAGTCTTGGTTTCAATGAAAACCACCGCCATGCGTTTGCCGACCTCATCGCGTGTCGCGGCACTGAAGATACGGGCACCTTTGCCATCCAGCGTGATAGTCACATCCGGGCCACCACTCGCCTGGTCAATACCGGATGCTGCATCAATAATATGATCGCCGGTCAGGAGCACCTGTTTGCTCAGCAACATGGGCTGGCCATCCCTGTCATAATAAAGCTTTGAACCGGCCGGCACCCGGCCATCCAGTGCATCCTGCACGGAATGAGCGTCATCCACCATACGGAATTCCAGTGTCGCTGTCGCACCCAGGATATCCTTCGCACGTGCGGTATCCTGTACACCGGGTAACTCAACCACCACCCGCCGATCACCTTGTTGTTGTATTACCGGTTCGGCAACACCGAGTTCGTTAACGCGTTTGCGCAGTGTGATGATATTTTGCTGTAACGCATTCGTCCTGGTCTCGATGATAGATTGTTCCGACAGGGTAACAAGTGCATGGAATTCACCGCTTTCACTTACGCTGCTGTCCACCTTTACTTCAGGATTATTCTTATTGATCAGCCTGACGCCATTTTCCTGCTCGGCGGAATTCTGGAAACGAACCAGCACACCACCCTGATCCCTGCGGCTGATGGTCCGGTAACGGATTTTGTTCTCACGGAATAAACTGCGGAAGTCAGAGACATAGCGTTCCTCAGCCTTGCTGATTGCGGCATTCATATCAACCTCCATCAGGAAGTGCACACCACCACGCAAATCAAGACCGAGAAACATTGGTTCAGCACCCAGTTTTCGCAACCAATCAGGCGTGGATGGAGCAAGATTGAGCGCCACGACATAAGTTCTGTCAAGGGCATTCCTGGCAGCATCCTGCGCCCTGAGTTGTGTCTCTTCATCCGCGAACCGGATCAGGAGATTATTCGGGTTGATCTCATAACTCTGCGGTTTGATACCGGCCTCATCGAATGCAATTTGCACCTGCAGCTCGGTAAGTTCACTGATTTCTGCACCACGTGAAGAGGATATTTGCAGGGCAGGATCGCTGCCGTAGATATTCGGAAAGGAATAGATAATGCCGATTATGATAATAATGGCGATCAACACGTATTTCCAGGTTGGGTAACGATTCATAATGTGATTAGCTAAAAATTAATTTCTTCAGATTATTATTCATTGTTTCAAAGTGTCTTGAGGGTCCCTTTCGGCAGTATTGCAGAGACAGAATGTTTTTGTACCTTTACCTCGATATTCGGGGCAATTTCAACATGAATAAAGCTGTCGCCTATTTTGGTAATCTTGCCCAGCATACCGCCGCTGGTGACAACCTCATCGCCCTTGGCCAGCGCCTCGACCATCTGTTTGTGTTCCTTGGCCTGCTTCATCTGTGGCCGGATCAGGAAAAAATAAAATACAACGAAAATCAGAATCAACGGTAACAGGCTCATAAAGCCACTTCCCGCTGGCGGGGTTTCCTGTGCCCAGGCATTTTGTATGAAGAACTCTAGCATGAAGACACCCTGAAATTTAAAGCGCGCTATTATGACACAGACTCCGGGTTTTTCTCACGTTTCCTGTAAAAATCGTTAATAAACGTGGTTAACACCCCCTGCTCTATCGCCTCTCGCAGGCCGCGCAACAGCGCATGATAATAATATAAATTGTGTATGGTATTGAGCCTGGCGCCCAGCATTTCGGCTGTTTTATCCAGATGATGCAGATAGGCACGGGTGTAATTCCGGCAAGTGTAACAGCCACATTCTGCATCCACGGGTAGTGTACTCTGACGGTGTCTGGCATTACGTATGCGCAACACACCGGTTGAGGTAAACAGATGGCCATTGCGTGCGTTACGGGTCGGCATGACACAATCAAACATATCAATACCGCGTTTTACTGCTTCCACCATGTCTTCCGGTGTACCGACACCCATTAGGTAACGCGGACGATCCGCAGGCATCTGCAGTGTAATATGAGACAACATCTCCAGCATCAGTTCATGCGGCTCGCCCACCGACAGCCCACCGATGGCATATCCATCAAAACCGATCTCCAGCAAGCCTTGTAAAGATTCATCACGCAATACCGGATACATGCCCCCCTGAATAATGCCAAACAAGGCGGATGGATGCTGACCATGCGCATCGCGCGAGCGCCGGGCCCACTTCAGGGACAACTCCATCGAATTGCGCGTCTGTTCTTCCGTTGCCGGATAAGGAGTGCAGTCATCAAAGATCATCACGATGTCCGAATTCAAGGCGTGCTGAATTTCAATGGCCTGCTCTGCGCCAAGAAACACCGGCGCACCGTCAATGGGTGAACGAAAGCGCACACCTTCTTCAGTAATCTTGCGCGCCTCGGCCAGACTGAATACCTGAAACCCGCCGGAATCGGTCAGGATCGGCCCTGGCCAGTGCATGAATTCATGCAAACCACCGTGTTGTCTGATCACTTCCGTGCCGGGCCGCAACATCAGGTGAAAAGTATTGCCCAGTATGATTTGGCAGCCCAAATCCTGCAGTTCTTCAGTGGTCATGGATTTGACGGCGCCATAAGTACCCACCGGCATGAACACGGGCGTTTCCACGACACCATGTGCAAGGGTCATACGCCCACGTCGCGCTGTGCCATCAGTTTTCAGTAATTCAAATTTCATAATCTGGTATCTGGTATCTGGTATCTGGTATCTGGTATCTGGTATCTGGTATCTAAAAACAGGGAAATCAATTCAATTCATCTTGTCACTTATCTCTTTTCACTTGTAACTTGTGACTTGTGACTATCAAGTAATGAACATCGCATCGCCATAACTGAAAAAACGATAGCGCTGATCAATCGCATGTTGATATGCCTTCAATACATTATCGCGTCCGGCAAAGGCGCACACCAGCATTAATAATGTCGATTCAGGCAAGTGAAAATTGGTAATCAAACTATCTACCACTTTGAATTCATAACCCGGCGTAATAAATATATCAGTCTCCCCTTTATAGGGTTGCAGGGTACCTGATTGAGCGGCGGTCTCGAGGCTGCGCACCGAGGTTGTTCCCACCGCAATCACACGGCCGCCGCGCATTTTTGCATGATTCACTTTTTCACAGACCGCTGCTGAAACCTCAAGGTATTCACTGTGCATCTTGTGGTCTTCTATATTTTCTGTGCGCACCGGCTGAAAGGTACCGACCCCGACATGCAACGTGAGATAAGCAGTTGCGATACCGCGCTGGTCGAGTTTCTGTAAAATCACATCTGAAAAATGCAGCCCAGCCGTTGGTGCAGCAACCGCACCCGGTTGTCTCGCATAGACTGTCTGGTAACGTTCCTGATCGATCTGATGGTCTTCTCGTTGTATATATGGTGGTAATGGTACATGGCCAATCTCTTTCAATACATCACTGATGCGACCCCCGCCCTGCAGTTCAAGGACAAAAATATCGCCCTGTCTGCCGATGAAAACCAGCTTCATGGCATTTTCGAGTGTAATCTGTGTACCGGTTTTGGGTGGTTTACTGAAACGCATCTGGGCGAGTAAACGGGATTCTCCCAGAATACGCTCGACCATGATTTCGATCCTGCCACCTGTTGCCTTGTGTCCATAAAGCCGTGCCGGAATGACTCGTGTATCATTCAATACCAGCAGATCATCGGGTGACAACAAATCAACCAGATCTGAAAACTGCCTGTCAACCAGACTTTCGTTTTGTCTGCCCAGACAAAGCAACCGGCTCTCGCCCCTGGCCGCGGAAGGGAACTGGGCTATCAGTTCTTCAGGCAGTGAGTATGTGAATTCATCTCTACGCATGGCGGGCGATGTTAACAGAAAACCGGATAAAAACGGTTTTCCCGGAACACGGCTTTGCTTATACTTGCCGTCCGCTATTCTATACATGCCGGGGTGGCGGAACTGGTAGACGACGTACAGGATGTACTAGTGTCACGGAGGACAGGACGTCCGGGAGTGACTGACATACAGGATGTATTATTGCCACGAAAGACAGGACGTCTGGGAGTGGTCGATGTACAGGAAGTACAAGTGCCGCGCAGGACAGGATGTCCGAAAGCGGCCGCGCCAGACTCAAAATCTGGTGTTTATTTATTGTATGATTTTCTTTGCGCCGGGGTGGCGGAACGGGTAGACGACGTACAGGATGTACTAGTGTCACGGAGGACAGGACGTCCGGGAGTGACTGACATACAGGATGTATTAATGCCGCGAGAGGCAGGATGCCGGTAGCGGCCGCGCCAGACATGAGTTAAGTTACAAATAAATGTTCTTTATGCCGGGGTGGCGGAACTGGTAGACGCGCCAGACTCAAAATCTGGTATGGGCAACCATGTGGGGGTTCGATTCCCTTTCCCGGCACCATATTAATTTTGATTTACATGATCATGTGGGGGCTGACACAAAACCTCCCTGTTTTGTGCCTTTCGGGCCACGCTAAAGCGTGGTCCAAATTTGTTCCTGACAAATTTGTCGATTCCCTTCCCCGGCACCAATATTTCTGCGGTATACAGCCTGATCAAGGTCTTTCCTGCTTCCATAATTTATTTCTATGGGGGGAGAAAAGGGGAAATAGAAGCCAATGTACGATTATGGCTGATAGCTGAAATGTCTGCTTTCGACTGCGGGCTCAACCCATTTCAGACGTTCATAATGTTGAGGTTTCTGTATCAGAGCATTCCTCAGCATCAATAAATCCTGATAAATGCTTTAAGCTAACGACCAAAAGGCAAATTTTTGCCACTGGATTCTTCAATCATTTGATTCTCTTCCATACTATTTCCTTTAGATCGAGTGAAACATGCCTCACCAAAACCGTCACTGCCAAGTAAACAATTAGCATCTCTGAGAGTCCATTTACCACTACTAATACCGGCATCCCATGAAAATGTTCTGGATTCCGGATGACATTCCCAAGTTCCATTAATAGACAGGCCAAAACCTCCGCTTATGAATGTTCCATCAGAATTTACAGTCATGCCACCGATTCGTGCCCACTTCCAATCTCCTTCAATCTCATAACATACTTTTGCCTTCAGTTTTTCAGCATTATTTATTCCATCAATTGCAGCGCGATCGCCTGGATTCAATACCAGTGCCTCATTGTATTTATTCAGTGCCAGTTCCTTGTCTTTATTACTGATTGCCTGCTCTGCTTCCTTGATCAGTGCTGAGTATTTTTCTTTCTTCTCTGCTTCCGTTTTTAATTTCGCCTCTTCATCTGCACGTTTTTTTGCATCTTCCTCAGCCTGTCTACGTGCCTCTTCTTCCGCAGCACGTTGTTTATCCATTTCAACTTTTCTAGCTTCTTCTTCTGCTTTACGTTTAGCCTCTTCCTGTGCGTGTTTTTTTGCCTCGGCCTGCTCCGCCTCCTGTTGCTCGATCTGGCGTTCCAGTGCCTTCAGTTCCTCGTCGGTGGGTGTCTGTGCATAAATCCCCATTGGCACCAGCAACATCAACTTCAGCAGATACCTGGACACATGGTGAGATTTGGTACGCATAGGAGTCCAGTCAGTTTCCAAGCAAAGGGTTCTTTGGCGCAGGCTGTTCACTCCTTGTGCCTTTGCGCCAGCCTTGAAAACGTATGCCGATGTTATTGATCACGTCCACCGTGTTGCCGTCGATGGACAGGGTCGCAGTATCCACCCATCCACCTACCTCCCAGTTCAGTGTAAACTTTCGTTGTGACGGATCCGTGCATTCCCAACTTCCCTGATTGGGAATTAAAGCAATGGCCTGTAGTTTACCGTCGGCGCTCACGATCGCGCTCGTGCCAAAAAACCAGTCCCATTCACCGACCAGAGCGGCACAGACACTTAGGTACTCCTGTGCCCGCGACTGGCCCGATAGTGCTGCGGAATCGTTTGGAAAAATCTCCAGTGCCTGTGTATATGCCAGCAAAGCCTCCGGGTATCCTTTCTTGTTCATCGCCAAATCACCATTTTGCATGTACTGGGAAAATTGTTCCCGCTGCTGCTGTTCACGCAGTAAGCGGCTTTCTTCCTCCTTTCGTTGCGCTTCTGCCTCGGCCGCTGCGCGCGCCTCCTGCTCCGCATGCTGTCTGGCTTCTTCTTCTGCCCGTATTTGTGCTTCTGCGGCCTTGCGCCCGGCTTCCTGTTCTTCCGCCTTGCGTTTCATTGCTTCCGCAGCTTTTCTGTTGGCCTCCGTCTGTTCCGCTTCTTGCTGCTCGATTTGTTGTTCCAATGCTTTCAGTTCTTCGTCGGTGGGTGTTTGTGCATGAATATATGCAGACAACAATAATAAGCAGAGGTATGCGATATACGGTGGAAGAATCAGAAAGTTGAATGGTGTTTTCATAAAGCGTGCCCGTTTTTACGTCAACAATTATCTCTCCAGAATATATTGAGTTCGGGGTCAGAGTAAAAACTATTTGAGATGTGATATTCTAGGCTCGATCCTACAACCTGAGCAAAAGGACTTGCCGATGACCCGATTACCACGTATCGCATTACCTTCCATACCTCAACACGTCATCCAGCGTGGCAATAATCGCCAACCTTGTTTCTACGCTGATGACGATTACCACTTCTACCTGGAGTGCCTCGGCGAAGCCGCCCGAAAATATCATGTTTCGATACATGCCTATGTCCTGATGACCAACCACGTCCATCTGTTGCTGACACCAGCCGCCATGACCGGGGTCAGTCAAGTGATGCAGACGCTCGGCCGGCGCTATGTCCGCTATATCAACCATACCTACCGCCGCAGCGGCACGCTGTGGGAAGGCCGGTATCATGCCAGTCTGGTGCAGGCTGACTACTATCTGCTCACCTGCTACCGCTATATTGAACTGAATCCTGTACGTGCCGGTATGACCGACGACCCAGCCGGTTACCGCTGGAGCAGCTATCGTTGCAATGCGCTCGGTCAACCGGACAAATTGATTGAACCGCACGAATATTATCTTGGGTGGGCACCGAACCAGGCGAGCGGCAGGCCGTTTACCGTGAATTGTTTCGGGCGCATATCGACCCGGAGTTAATGCACGCGGTCCGGCATGGCACACAGACCAACCGAGTGTTCGGCGCTGAGCAGTTTCAGAAACAGATCGAAACTGCCCTCGCCTTGCGCCTGGAGAAACGCAGACCAGGACCAAAGAAAAAGGATGGTCATAGAAGTTAATCAGAATTTAGTTTGGAGTTTTTACTCTGACCCCGAACTCTGTTTAGGATCATTTCAAGGGTATGGCCCCAGTAGGCGATGTTGTTCATCCTGAAGCGGCCATTCCGGCTAATCCAGTCCGCGATTGCTGGAGGCCGAAGAATCTCTGGGAGGTTAAACCATGAGTCGCCTTCAGCGACAACGCTCTTTTTTCCAACAAATGAGAACGACTCAATCTGTACAGCTTGCTTCTCTTTTAACTCACGAAGCATGCGGTAAATTTCGCCATCAACATCGTATGCAGGGGGTGGCTGATCGATTAATGCATCCGAACGGAAAGAAAGCTTTGGAATGGCTGAATCTGGGTCGAATTGCACGTAGCCTGCTAATTTATCCAATGGCATGGTGCGTTTTTCGATTGCGTTTCTGAACTCCTCGAACGACAGTTTCTTGGCCATTTTAGTCTCCTCCGATACCTGGTAATGATGATCGGGGAGTTCGGGGTCAGAGTGAACCTACCCCGGTTTGACGCACACTCTCTAACGGGGACAATAGTCCCAAAGGAGAGTGAAGATGACAAGAGCAAATCGACAAAACTTTAGCCCGGAATTCAAGCGAGAAGCGGTCCGGTTGCTTGAACAAGGGGATAAAGAATCGGCACAGTTGGCCCGGGAGTTGGGGGTGAGACGCAATCAACTGTATAAATGGCAAAAAGAAATTCATCAGTACGGCGATCAGGCGTTTCCAGGTCATGGGAAGCGGTCCCGGGAGAAGCGGGGTGATGATACAGCGGCCTTGAAGACTGAATTAACACGGCTCCGGGAGGAGAACGAAATCCTAAAAAAGGCGGCGCTTTACTTCGCGAGGGAGTGCGATTGAGGTATGCGTTTATTGCGGAGCAATGTTGCAATTATTCAGTGACACGATTGTGTGACGTGATGCGGGTATCGAGGCGCGGTTATTACGATTGGTTGCATCGTCCGGTGTCGGCCCGGACCGTCTCTAATCAGCGATTATTAGTTGCCATCAAGCGGATATTTTATGCTCACCGGGAAGTGTACGGTGCACCACGGATCCATCGCACCCTGATAGAGGAAGGTATGCCATGTGGACTGAATCGGGTGGCGCGGCTCATGCAGGTGGCGAAGCTGGTACCGAAGACGGTGAAGAAGTTTCGGGCCACCACAGATTCGCGCAAGAGCCATGCGCCTGCGCCGAATTTATTGAATCGGGATTTTAGTGCGCATCGCCCGAATGAGAAATGGGTAGCGGACGTGACGTATATTCCGACGCGACAAGGTTGGTTGTTACTGGCGGCGGTATTGGATTTATATTCACGCCGCGTGGTGGGCTGGTCGATGGGCGAGCGTTTAACCAGTGAGTTGGCACAGCGTGCATTGAAACAAGCTATTGAGCAACGCATGCCTGGGAAAGGATTGCTGGTGCACTCTGATCGGGGGAAGGAATATTATGCGAATGATTATCAGGTGTTACTCAAGGACCACGGGTTAGTATGCAGCATGAGCCGGCTGGGTAACTGTTATGATAATGCAGCGATGGAAAGTTTCTTTCACAGTTTGAAAGTGGAACTTGTGCACCATGATGATTACCGGACGAGAAACGAGGCGCGTTCAGCAATCTTTGATTACATCGAAATATTTTATAACCGGCAACGCAAACATTCGACCATCGGCTATCTTTCACCGATGGCATTTGAAGAAGGTTGCGTTGCTTAACTGAGTGTGCGAAATATCGGGGTAAGACCAGAGTAAAAACTCTAGAATTCGGGGTAAGTTCACTCTGACCCCAAACTCACAAGAATTTTGTTGCCTCGAAAGATTGATATTTACCTTAAGCTTATGACTAAAAAGGTGTTCGTTGTTTTGGGGGTCCTTTGTTACTTCCTGTTTGCCTATTTACCTTTTCTCACCCAACAGGATCTACCTTCATACCAAACCCCCTTTTTACCCAAATCCTCCTTTTCTTGTAAACACCTATCTCTTAAAAGAGTAAATTCATATATGCCATGCTTATCTTCCAATCTAATAACAGGTTTAATTGGATCTACACATTTCCAAGTTGAAATTGTGTCAGGCTCCCCACTCCACCTACTGGCAGTTCCATCTAACTTAATTATCATCTCACCAAGCAACATAAATTCTTCTGGCTCCCACGAACCAGCTAATGCAAGACATGCCTTATCAATCAATTTATTAGCTTCATTTAAACCTGAATTAGCAACAGTATCATCTGGATAGAGGACAAGTGCCTCATTGTATTTATTCAGTGCCAGTTCCTTGTCTTTATTACTGATTGCCTGCTCTGCTTCCTTGATCAGTGCTGAGTATTTTTCTTTCTTCTCTGCTTCCGTTTTTAATTTCGCCTCTTCA
>Ga0209323_10000213_pt1 | contig 36083 bp, 43 predicted proteins | sample Rifsed19ft2_FD_184014 | JGI IMG/M metagenome (GOLD analysis project Ga0209323, IMG submission 184014) | Soil microbial communities from Rifle, Colorado, USA - sediment 19ft 2 (version 2) | ecosystem: Environmental > Terrestrial > Deep subsurface > Rock core/Sediment | place: Rifle, Colorado...
ATCCGGATGAAAATACTCCATACAGCGGATATACATTTAAGGGAGTATGGAGACGAAAGGTGGCAAACGCTAAAAACGCTAATTGACATTGGAAAGAAGGAAAAGATTGAGGTTTTTGCGATAAGTGGTGATTTGTTTGACGAAAAGATAGACGCTGAAAATCTTAGACCTAAAATACGTGAAATCTTTTCCAATAATGGTTTCAATATAGTCCTCATTCCTGGAAACCATGATCACGATGTCTACAAGGATATGTATTTTGGAGAAGATGCAAAAGTTCTGACGGATGTGGACAATCCCTTTGAACATGAAAATGTAACAATCTGGGGAATACCCTTCGAGCCCGCCGAAGAGGCGAAAATCCTAGAGAAACTTCACCACATCAAAAACAAATTGAATGCAGACAAGACAAATATTCTGCTTTACCACGGAGAATTGCTTGATACATTCTTTTCGAGAAAAGACTTCGGAGAAGAAGGCGAACGAAGATACATGCCACTTAGACTTTCATATCTCAAAGGCATTGATGTCCAATATGTTCTTGGCGGACATTTTCACTCAGATTTTGATGTAAGAAAATTAGAAAATGGAGGATACTTTGTTTATCCTGGGTCACCTATTTCTATAACAAGAAGAGAAACAGGACAGAGAAAAGTAAACATTTTTGAAGTTGGCAAACCGCCTAAAGCATACCCATTGAACACGTACCATTTTGAAGAAGTAATCATAGAGTTTGATCCCTTTAAAGACAAAAACCCGGTAGAAACAGTGAAAGCACGAGTTGAGAAAGCACACCCTAATGCCCAAATCATTCTTACTGTCAGAGGATTTATCAACAGTGAAGAAATCAAGATGAAAGAACCTAAACTAGTTGAACGAATAAAACGCATCATCAGAGGAAAATGTGCAGAAGAACACCTAGAATTCCAAGATGTTCATAGCATACTTGAAGATGATTTATTCAAAAGTTACCTGAACAAACTCGAAAAATACGATTATGACGACGATAAAAAGAAACAGCTTCGGGATACAGCCATCAAAGCAATCATGGAGTCAAGAACATGAAAATAGATGAGTTCCGAATAATGCGATATGGCCCTCTTCCAGATGGGGGGAAAATACGATTGCGTGATTTTAACCTTTTTTTCGGTAGAAATGAAGATGGAAAAACACTGACAGTAGACGCTTTGGTAAAGTTGATGTTTGGACAAAACATCAGGGATTTTGAACGGATTAATCGAGTAGAGGGAAACCCAAAAGGCTACGTGATTATGGAAGATGATGAAAATAAGAAAATAGAAATCCCGGAAAGAGGAACCTTTGCAGAAATCACAAATCTAACTCCATCAGAATGTCGGAATATCTTCATAATAAGAAATAGCGACCTTTCCGTTTCCCCTGAGGGCGATTTCTACACTACGGTTACAGAGCGTCTTGTAGGTATAAGAACTAAGGACCTTCTAAGAATAAAAGAAAGTTTAAGGGAAATCGGTAAGATAACACCAAGTTACGAATTCAGAAACAGCAAAGACGAAAAGCTAAAGACAAGACTAGAAAAAGCAGGGTACCTCATTGAAAAGATTGATGCATTATTAGAAGAAATCAAAAAGGAAGATTTTGACAAACTTGAGGAAGAAAAAGCGAATTCTGTAGAAGAGATGGATAGAATTAAGCAGCAAATCGAATATTTTGAGGATTCGCGAAAACGAGAGATGTACGAAAAGGGAAAGAAAGCATTAGATAAACTCAAAGAAGATTTAGAGAAGTTAAAAGATCTGGATAGTTACAATGAAGACGATGAACGAATATGGGGAGATTACAAAAGAGATATTCAGACCTATAGTGAAGAAAAAGACAAGTTGTTTGAAGAGGTTGAGAAAAGCGAAAAGGAATTCAGAGAAACAAACGAGAAATTGGGTGTCAAAGAAAGAGATTTCCAAGTTCTTCAAGAAGTTAAGAAAGAATTAGATGATGAAGTTAAACCTTTGTTGAAGACCCATAAAATTAAGAGCGGTGGATTAGCGCTTCAAGAGAACAAGAGTAAATTCTTCACTTCAGTAGGACTGACATCTGCAATACTACTGGGAATATCCATGATTGGAGTTATTCTTAATCCATCATTCTTGTTTTATGTACTAGTTGTAGTGCTCTCAATCGTAACTGCGGCTTCATGGATATTAAAATTCCAACATGTAAGAAACAAAGCATCGCTTGCGGAGTTGTTTGAAGCGATTAAGCTAACGACTTCAAAACACGGATTAAGCACTGAAAACATTGAAGGAATCCTTTCGAATATTCAAAAATTTGATGAAGAATACAGTAAAAAGAATAGTGAATTACAAAATATAAGGAGGAAAAGCGAGAATCTGCAAGAGAAACTAGCTGAAATGCGTGACAAAAAGATTCCAGCTTTAGAAAGAAAGATTGCTGATGCAAACGAGAAGATTGGCAACATAAAGAAAAAGTCAAAAGAAGAGTCTCTAAAGGACTACGCCAAAAATCTCCGAATTAAACATAAACTTGAAAAATCACTAGGAGAACATGAAGGAGTTTTAGGAAGCCTATTTGAACCTAAAAGCAAGAACATAGAAGAAAACCTTCTTTTTTGGGATGAGGAAATCAACAATCTTGAAGAATACAAAAGCAAGGCGAAGGAAATAAAATACAACGAAAAGACAGTATCAGCCCTCAAAGAAAATCAACAAAAACTCGAAGAAAGGCAAGCAGAAATAGAAAAGAAGATGTCTGCAGGACAAAGTAAACTAGAAGAAATAGACCGAGAAGTAAATGAGACTTTGCGATCAGAGGAACACTTCTGTTGCAAGACATCCGCAGATTTAGAAGCATCAAAAAAACAACTGCATGAATTTGCAAGCACGAACAAGAATAACCGAGATAATGTCTTGCAAGCCATTAAAATTTTTGAAGAAATAGAAAAGGAAGAGAAAAGCAAAGTTTCTGAGCTTTTTGGCAAAGATAGCATAATCACGAAATATGTGCGCGAAATAACAAGTGGACTCTACGAAGGAGTATATTTTAACCAAGATACGGGAGGAATCCAAGTTGAACGAAAAGATGGGGAAATATTGGAAGCAGAGAGACTATCAGGCGGGACTTATGATCAATTATACCTTTCTATAAGACTTGCCCTAGGAGAAAAACTTTTGAGAGGTAACAAGGCTTTCTTCATCATGGATGACCCATTCATAAAAGCTGACAAAGACAGGTTACAAAAACAGATTGATATATTGAGAAGAGTTTCTAAATCAGGATGGCAAATCATATACTTTACAGCGAAAGATGAAGTTAGAGATGTTCTGAAAGACAGTATAGGAAGCAACCAAGTCAATTATGTCGAAATTCAGCCAATATTCTCTGTGGCATGAATAAAACTGAAAGCCTTCAAGCGATTAATTTCTCTCCCATGCTCTTTGAGTGTGGTGTCTGATTTAGATTTTGGGTTTGCTGGTTTTAAGCGTTTAGCACACGATGAGGGAAATTAGCTTCTCCTTGGAGAGAAACGTATAAACGGTTACGTTCCCTTTTAGATGGAAAGGCGCGCATGAAGCATGAAGTGTCAGAAGTGTGGGCAAGAAACTTTTCTACCTTTTCAGTGTCCTCACTGTGGCGGCCAATTCTGCGCTGTGCACCGTTTGCCCGAAAACCACGCGTGCCCCAAAATGGAGTCTGTCCGTGCGCCGAAACAAGAAGCGCCTGAAGTGCTTCAAACGCCTAGCTCGTATGAGTACAGGGTTACTTTTGGGCAGCCACGCCGAGTTAAAGGACGTGTCTATTTTAGCCCTAAAGAGCTTGGGCATTTAGCCATAGCTGTATTGCTTGTCATAGGCATCGGCTTGTCATACGCATTCTATTTAGGTGCTCTAGAGCTGGAGAATTGGCCCGTTATTGTTACAGCTTTATCAGTTATCATAACTGCGTCATTTTTCACACATGAAATAGCGCACAAAGTCACGGCGCAGAGACGAGGCTTGTGGGCGGAGTTCCGTTTGACCATGTGGGGCGCCATTTTAACCGCGATTTCCATACTTTTTCCTTACAAGATAATTTCTCCAGGCGCGGTTATGATTGCTGGTCCTGCTCGAATGGATGAGATCGGGAAAATATCCATTGCCGGACCAATCACAAACATTGTCTTGTCCAGCGTGCTTCTTGGCCCAGTGTTCGTTCCGAATCCGTCTTTGGTATTCGTCATAGGCGCCTTCTTCAACGCTTATGTTGCGCTTTTTAACCTTCTTCCCTTCGGGATTCTTGATGGCTACAAAATTTTCAGTTGGGACAAAAAGGTTTGGGGTTTGGCTTTCGCTGCAAGTGCAGCGTTGACGGTTATCTCTGGCTTCTTTATATACTACTAAGAAAAAGGTTAGATAAGCTCGATTGTCACGTGGACTTCTTCTGGGACCCGGATGCGCATTATGCGCCTCATAACGCGTTCTTCAGCGTCGATGTCTATTAGGCGTTTGTGGATGCGCATTTCCCACTTGTCCCATGTGGCTGTGCCCTCACCAGACGGCGCTTTCAAAACGGGCACGCGAAGCCGCTTTGTGGGCAGGGGTACGGGACCGTTAATTTTTACGCCTGTTTTCTGGGCGATGCCTTTCAGTTCCCCACATACCTCTTCGAGTTTGTTGTAATCTGTGCTTGTTAAGCGGATTCGCGCTTTCCTAACCATTCGCCCATCAATCCCGAATTTTGCCATTTTCAATGTTGTTGAGTATTACCTTAGACATTTAAACCGAACATAAAAACCTATCGACGGAATGACGAGGCTTATACGCGGCTTTTCCCGGCATACCGCTTGAACTGTTGAGAACTATTGTGCTCTCAGGGGTATATTTTTTCTCACGCGCTAGAGAGCAACTAGTGCGAGCATCCACACAAAAAAGCTATTCCACCCATAAGCCCTGCAAGTCAAGAAAACTCAATTCTTCTCGAAACGGAAAAAAATAAGGCGCTTTTGAAGGCGCACATTTATTCTTCTTCGTAGATTTTCCTTTCTTTCACTTTCAGCGTATCTTCTTCAGCGCTTATAACTCTGAAGGATTCTTTCAGCTCACGCTTGTGTAGGAACTTCTTCACGAGCACTCGCAGGTACTTCTTGGAAACGGCTGCTCCTTCGCCTTTAACCGTCACTTTTTTTGATTCAGTGGTTACTTCTGCGCCTGTTTTCTCTTTTAGGAAGTCGGCAAGCTCTTTGATTACGTCTTTTCCTTCACTTTTAAGTTCCGACGCGTCAATCTTCATTTCAACCATAACCTTTCACCTCATCTTTGCATCGCGCTAATGCAGTGCGCTTTGACTGTGTTCTTCATCGCTTGTCTACTGATAAGTTTTCCGTATCAGCAGGTGTCGATTCGCCCGTATGGTTTTGATAAACGGAGCGTTTTGTTATATGAGACTTTTTAGGACGGCTTTGGCGACTTCTTGCGCCCAATTCTTCGTTTTCTCCAACTCGCCATCTTTCAGCTGCATTTGATTTGTCTCGCCCTCTACATAGGCAATAAGCGGAGGGGCGACTATCTCGAAACCAAGTTTCTTAAGCTTGCTTTCTATACTCTTCGCCGCATTTCCGCTGTACCATTTTTGCAGTTGTGTGTCAAAAGCAGCGGCCAACTGACCAGAAAAATCTTTGTCGGGTAGACCGTTGAGAAACTGCATTATTCCGCTTGATACTTTAAAATACATCGTGGGCGCGCCAACTATCAGGCAGTCATAATTCTTGATGGTTCCTTGAGCGACATCTTTAAAGAAGAAGGAGTCAACCTCTAATCCTTGGTCTCTCAGGACTTCGACAATGGTTTCAGCGACCTTCGCCGTTAACTTCATAGGCGAGACGGTGTCGTACACAACCAAAACTTTCATCTAGCCAAACCTCCCTATAATCCACCTGCCTTACGCACGCTATTAAGGGTTTCCGCATTGACCCGCCAATGGTTCCGAAACCTAAAAAGGGTCAAGTCCAGTTTATCAACCTGTGCAATTCAGATTTTTGTCAGTTCGCCCGTCGAGTCATTATCACCGCGTTGGCTCTGTTGACTCTAAAGCTCATCATCCAAGACTATGTGAAGGAGCACTGAAACTTAAGACTGTTGCGCTCTGCAATTCTTCAGTAGCGAACAGTTTTAATGTACCAAAACGAAAGATAAGTTCAAGCTTATGGTGAAATTTTATGGAACTCTCAGAAGCCATCAAAGGGCGAAGAAGCATAAGAGCCTTCAAAAAACACGATGTGCCCGAAAAGATTGTTGAAGAGCTCATCGACGCAGCAAGCTGGGCACCATCCGCGGGAAACATTCAACCATGGGAATTCGTAATCGCCAGAACACAAACAGTCAAAAAGAAACTCGCCCAAGCAGCCCTCAACCAAGCATTCATCGAAGAAGCGCCCGTGGTGATTGCAGTTTGCGCAAACGAAAAGCGCTCTTCAATGGGCTATGGCTTTAGAGGCAGAACGCTTTACTGCATACAGGACACGGCGGCTGCCACCCAAAACATGCTCTTAACTGCGTATTCACTCGGGCTAGGCGCATGCTGGATAGGCGCATTCAACGAAGACGAAGCAAAAAAAGCCATTAACGCTCCTGAATGGATACGGCCTGTTGCCATTATTCCCGTGGGCTACGCGAACGAAGTTCCGTCGCAAAGAAGCAGAAGACCCCTCAGCCAGATAACACACCATGAAAGCTTCTGAAACACAGCACAAACAAATGAAATTTTAATACGCATGTTTAACTGTATATCTGCGAGGCTTGCCTGTTGAATTACGCCGTGATAGCGGATGCCTACGAGAAAATCGAAGCCACCACAAAACGGCTCGAAATGACAGACTTGCTGGTTGACCTCTTGAAAAACACGCCTAAGGCTATCATCGACAAAGTCGTTTACCTGACCCAAGGCAAGATATACCCCGACTTCGTCGACTTGGAGATAGGCGTTGCTGAAAAACTCGCCATAAAAGCCTTAGCGCGGGCTTCTGGAAGAAAAGAAAGCGAAATCGAAGAAGACTTGAAGAAGAGCGGGGACATCGGTGAAACCGCCCAGAACTTCATAGCCAAAAAGAAGCAGGTTACCTTTTTTCAGAAAACCCTAACAGTCCAGCATGTTTACGAGACACTTGACAAAATGGCAAAGACAACAGGCGCTGGAGCCGTGGATTCAAAAATGGCGCTTTTGGCTGGGCTATTGTCGGACGCGTCGCCGAAAGAGGCCAAGTACATCATGCGAACGGTGACTGGTAACTTGCGGTTAGGCATCGCGGACATGACCGTGCTTGACGCTTTGGCGATAGCGTACGGCGGCGGCAAAGAAGCCCGCGAACTCGTAGAACGCGCTTATAACATCTCTTCGGACCTTGGCAGGGTCGCAAACATAGTCGCTGAAAAAGGCTTGGAGGGAATAAAGAAGTTTCAAGTTGTGGTTTTCGAGCCAATAAGGCCGATGCTGGCGGAACGGCTTTCTTCTCCCGAGGAAATCTTGGAAAAACTAGGCGGAAAATGCGTAGCGGAGTACAAGTACGACGGCGAACGTGTGCAAGCACACAAGAAAGGGAACGAAGTTGTTCTCTATTCCAGACGTTTAGAGGACATTTCCAGCCAGTATCCAGACGCGGTTGAACTCGTCAAAGACCACGTGAAAGCGAAGGAAGCCATTCTTGAAGCCGAATGCGTTGCCATAGACCTTGAAACAGGCGAGATGCGTCCTTTTCAGGAGTTGATGCACCGAAGACGCAAGTACGAGATTGAACGGGCTATGGAGCAGTATCCTGTTTCGCTTTTCATGTTCGACGCTCTGTACGTCGACGGCAAAGACCTGACTCTTGACGGTTACCTTGTCAGGCGAAAGGCGCTGGAGAAAGCCCTAAAAGAAAGCGACAGGGCCAAAGCGGCCAAGCACATAGTAACGAGCAAAGTAAAGGAGCTCGAAGCGTTCTTCGAGGAAGCCATAGCAGACGGTTGCGAGGGCCTAGTTTGCAAAGCCATCGGAAAAGACTCAGTTTATCAGGCTGGCGCCCGCGGCTGGCTCTGGATAAAATACAAGCGCGATTACAAAAGCGAAATGAAGGACACGGTGGACCTCGTTGTAGTGGGCGCTTTTCACGGCAGAGGAAAACGCGCGGGCACATACGGCGCCCTACTTCTTGCTGCCTACAATCAGGAAACGGACACTTTTGAAACGGTCACCAAGTGCGGAACAGGGTTCACGGATAAGGATTTGGCAAACCTGCCTGAGATGCTGCGGAAACATGTGATTCCGCGCAGGCATTCCCGGGTGCAGTCGATGCTGGAGGCTGATGTTTGGTTTGAGCCAAAGGTTGTTTTGGAGATTTTGGGTGCGGAGGTAACGTTAAGTCCCATTCACACGTGCGCCATGGACTCGATACGGAAAGGAAGCGGCTTGGCGATTAGGTTTCCGCGTTTCACGGGCAATTACAGAGTGGATAAAGCGGCTGAAGATGCAACTACCTCGGCGGAAGTGGTGGAGATGTACCGCGGGCAGCTTAAGCAAATCAGCGAGGCTTAGCATGTTACGCGTCAAAGACTTGATAAGCACAAAGCCCGTAAGATACTACATGTGAAGTGAATGTCGCAGGGTTCTGAAAAAGTAAAAGCGCTTGTCACGTTCAAGGAAAAGCTCGAAAAAAGAATTGAAAAACTAAATTCTGAACTCAAAGAGCTCCAAGCCACGCTGGAAGTGGTGAACTCGATTTTGCTTGAAAAGGGGTTCAAACGCGGCGACATAAAAGAGGTTGCGCTGCCCACACAAGCGGCCGTAGCGGTGGAAGACAAACCCGTGCAGCATGTTGCAGAAACCGAAAGCGTCATACCACTAAAAACGATGAATGAGGAGCCTCTGGCGATAATTTACGTTGAAAAGCAAACACTGCATGTTCTGCCTGACGAGAGCAAGAACTTCAGCGTAAACACGCCGCCTTTCAGTCATTTTCTGGTGGAAAGAGTGTTGGCGAAGATGCAGGAGAAAGACAATGAACTTGTGAGGATGGGGCAGCTCACGCCTGACAGGATGTTTGCTTACAACATTGTCCGCGAAGGCGACTTGCTCCGAGAAATAGTCATCAAGAATGTTGATGAGGAGCGTTTGAGAGAGCTTAAATCCAGTATTCGGTGGACGTTGGAAAAGATGTACGAGAAAATGAAAAGCGAACATTGAATCTTTTATGCTATTTTTCTTCCAAGTGTTTCTTTAAGGCGGCGTCGTATTTCTGTTTGGAGCAGAGACCCACGATTCTGTCAACCTCGCAGCAATCCTTGATTACAACTACTGTGGGAATGCTGAAAACCTGAAACTGCTCCGCTGTGTTAGGGTTCTCGTCAACATCAAGTTTTGCCACAAGAACTTTCCCGACGTATTCCTTAGCTAATTCCTCGATGGTTGGCGCCAAAGCTCTGCAGGGACCACACCAACCTGCCCAGAAGTCAACCAAAACCACCGAGTTGTTCTTGATTGTTTCCTCGAAGTTTGCATCAGTCAAATGAACTGGTTTATTGTCCACAAAACTCATTCTCCGTGTTTCAATGTTGAAATTCTCTATGTTGCTCGGATATAAATCGTTCGCGCTCGTTTTTCACTTGCACGCCTTCAAAGATTCCTGCAACGCCTTGAACGTTCTGTAAGCTTCCTTCGGGTCCGATATGCCCTTCGCTGCCTTTTCGAATGGGCACACACCATTTTTGTTTAAGTCAAGAATGTTTTCCACCAGTTCCTTCCATTCGTGATGAACGCCGTTTTGCTCGAGCACGGTTTTGGCTTTCTTGCTGAGGACTTCAGCGTAAACCTCTTTTATCTTCGCGTAAACGCACAGGAGCGCGATGGCTTTTCCAGCCACTCTGTCCGCAAGCGAAGCGCCTTCCAGTTCACCGCCAAACTGTTCGATGGCGCCCAAAAAGCCCAAAATTCTATGAGAATGTGTCTCAAACAGTACTTCGCCGTTTTTCACTATTGCGAGGGTTAACTCTTTTTTGTAAAGCTGATTTTTGGCTATTTCTACGTCTTTCATAACTGGTTCATACATTTAATGTTGGACTACTAAAAATACTATTGCGTTTCCACACTGAATAGTTGGTTTTCTGGCGTGTGAGCGAGTTCCAGAGCGAACTTTTCGGTGAGCGCGTCTTTGGCGAGTTTCTTCTTCAGTTCTTCAGCCATCTTCGGCTTAAGCGTTATCTTCACTGCTCCTGTTGCTTTTTGCTTCGTAAAAGTCGCGCATATCTCCTCCGAATTTTCTATCGTCAGTCTCTGGTTGCCCACCGTGCAGCTAGTAGAGGTTTGAATACCGTCAAGCAGGCAGGAAAAGGGCGGAAAAAGCGGAACTTTCACGTTGGCTTTCAGAAAGCCGCACTGGTCATCGGATACGCTTAGTGCTTTTTTTGCTATTATGCCCATTCTAACGCCTAGGACTAGGAAAGGGCCTAAGTGCCCGTGAAGTTTTTGCGCGTTATCTATGGCTAACTTGAGTTCTTTTTGGCTTTGCATTTTCTCGCCGACCAGTAATACTTTTACGATGGAAAGTGATACTGACGTTTCAATAAAAGCTTTTAGGTTAAACCCGCCAACTTTTAACGGGCGAATACATGGCAAAAATAATCCGCGTGGGTGTAACGTTTCCTCCAGACCTCCTGAAAGATTTAGACGAAGTTATCGGCAAGATTGGTTATGAAAGCCGCTCCAAAGCCATTCAGGATGCGGTGAGACTTTTCGTTTCCGAGAGAAAGTGGCTCCGAGAAGACGAAAGCAATCAGACAGGTATCTTGCTGATGGTTTATGATCATGAAGTGAGGGGTTTGGAAAGCGAACTGACCGAGGTGCAGCACCATCACTCTTCGCTTATCTCTTCCACCATGCACATCCACATAGGCGAAAAGGACTGTTTAGAGGCGATAGCCGTGAAAGGCAAAGCCAGCGAAATTCGAAAACTAAGCAACGAATTAGCCACAAAAAGAGGAGTAAAAATTCTCAAAACAATGATTGTTTCCGTCTAAAGCCTTTCAACTCTTTATCTCGAACATCCTTTCCAAGGCTGTTCTAGCCTTTTTGGCTACGGCTTCTGGAACCTTGACCGCGTATTTTTCCTCTTTCAAAGCCGCGTAAAGCCTATCCAGCGTGTTCAACTTCATGTTGGGGCACACTGCTCCTTCATAGGCTACGAAAAACTGTTTTTCAGAGTTCTCCTTACGCAGACGATGCAAAAGTCCTTCTTCAGTACCCACGATGAAAGTTTTGGCGCTGCACTCCCGCGCGTAACAGCACATTTTTGAAGTGCTACCAACGAAATCCGCCACTTTACGCATTTCAGCGCTGCACTCTGGATGAACCATCACGGCAGCATCGGGATGCTGAAGCTTAAGCACAGTTACGTCTTCAGGCTGAAAAAGCAAATGCGTCGGACAGAAACCCCATTCTGGAATGGAAATCAAGGTTTTTCCAGTTTTTTCCGCAACGTACTCGGCTAAGTTGCGGTCTGGACCGAAAAGCACCGTTTCGGCATCGAGTGAGTTGATGACTTCCACGGCGTTGGCTGAGGTGCAGCAGATGTCGCAGTGGGCTTTGGCTGAAGCTAACGTATTCACGTAAAGCACCACAGGAGCGTCTGGATAATGGGCTTTGCACCGTTTTATTTCGTCGACGGTGAGCATCTGCGCCATGGGACAGCGCGCGCCCAAAGAAGGCAGGAGCACTTTTTTGTTTGGGTTTAGTATGGCTGCGGATTCTGCCATGAAGTCTACGGCTGCGAAGACGATTATTTCCGCTTCGGTTTCCTGCATGGCTTTGCGGCTGAGTTCGATGCTGTCGCCGATGTAGTCAGCGATGTCTTGGATTTCTGGGCGTTGGTAGTTGTGGGCGAGGATTATGGCTTTCTTTTCTTTTTTGAGTTTTCGGATTTTCTCTTGTAAATTCATGGTTTGCGCCTTTAGCGTGTGAGCAGTAAACAAGCGCGTGAAGAGATATATGCTTTTACTCGCTTAGCAAACGCTTTTCCATGACGGTTTCCGTGTTTGTGCTCTGCAAAACTATAGCCCCTTATATATAGATTGAACCTTAGCGTGTAATTGATGCTTGACTCTTACGCAGGTTAGAAGTGTCTCTGAGGCGTAGCCTTGTTGTAGGGTTCCCTTTGCTGATTTGCACGTTCAAAGAGTTCTTTCAATTCTTCGTCGCTTGCCCCGCGGCGCATAGACGCTAAAACGTCAACAACATTATCGTTCCTCATTAGGCACGGCTTAAGTTTCCCAGTGCTTGTAACTCGCAATCTGCTGCAATGCAAGCAGAAATCGCGGTTCTCTATCGGATGAACAACCTCCACGGTCACGTCAGGAAGACGATAAATACGGCGGTTCTGCATGAACCGTCTAGTTTCAACACTCAAAGCCTTTTGCCTTAACATCTCTTCGTATTCATCCAAAAACTTGTGATGCGCCGAAAAGTACGCGTCGCCGACATTTATTGGGTCAAGCTCGATTAGCTGCAGTATGGTGCCCGTCTGTCTTGCAAAATCCATCATTTCCTGAACCGCGTCAACGTTGACGCCGTTTAAGACAATCATGTTAAGTTTGACTGGGCAAAACCCCGCTGCTACAGCGGCTTTGACGCCTTCTAAGGCGTTTTCGATTCTTCCTTCAGTCAGTTTACTGTACGCTTCAGCATCCAAGGTTGGAAGACTGATGTTTACGCGTCTCAGTCCGCGCGCGTGCAGTTCTTGGGCTATGAAGCCGAGCATGGTGCCGTTGGTGGTCATTGAAAGATCCTTCAGGTCGGGTATGGCGGCTATTCCCTTGACGATTTCGCAGATGTCCTTTCGCATGAGAGGCTCGCCGCCTGTCAGCTTAATCCGTGAAATGCCCAAACTGACCGCTATTCTTGCGATTCGCACAATCTCGTCGACGGTCATTTCTTCCGCCGTGCCTTGCGCATAGGTTTCTTCGCCTTCTTTGTGGCAATAGTCACAGCGCAAATTGCAACGCTGCGTTATCGCTATTCTAAGGTTAAGAAGGGGACGACCGCAATTGTCAGTTAAAACCATCGTTATTCCCGTGCGTGCCTAACGATGTGAGGGGTTTCGGGCAATATAAGCATTTCAACCGAAACTCGCACAGCGTCAGGGGAACCAGGTATGCAAAAGAACGCTTTGCCCTTCGCCACTCCAGCAACAGCGCGGGACAAAACCGCTGCAGAACCCACCTTGTCATAACTTAAACGCCGAAAAATCTCTCCGAAACCCGGAAGCGTCTTCTCCAGAAAAGGCGAAACCGTCTCTATGGTAACGTCAGACGGAGCAATGCCCGTGCCACCGCAAAAGATAGCAGCGTCCAAATCTGCAGAGTCCAAAACGCTCTTCACCGCTTCTCGTATTAGGGCTTTATCGTCCGCGATTATCTTCTTGAACAGAACCTTGTGCCCCGCGTTTTTCAGCAAAGCCTCGATTAACTCGCCTGAAACATCGTCTGTTTTCTCGCCTTTCTGCAACTGCTGATACCGCGATGTGCTGCAAACGAAAATTCCGAAGCTCAGCTGTTTGGGCGCCGTGGCTTTATGCTTCTTTGCACTTTCGCTCACGCTGTTACACCTGCTTAAACTTCCTTACAACGTGAATGTTTTCGATTGCCGTGGTTGGATACTGCCCGTTCGCGTCTTTTTCGTACTGTTTCACCATGTCCCAGATAGTAAGCAAAGCGACTGAAGTGGCAACGAGGGCTTCCATTTCCACGCCAGTCTGCGCCTTAGCTTTAACAGTGGCTGTGACTTCAACGGTGGTTTTATCCTTGATTTTCGCTTCAACTTCCACATTCGTCAAAGGCAACGGATGGCAAAGCGGAACCAAACCGCTTGTTTTCTTGGCGGCAAGGACACCAGCGATTTTCGCCGTGTAGAGTGGGTCACCTTTGGCGATTTTTCCTTCTTTTATCAGGTTTACTGTTTCGGGTTTCAGTTTGATGGTTCCTGTTGCGGTTGCTTCCCGAAAGATTTCCGCTTTGCCTGAGACGTCAACCATAGCCACACTGTTTTCCTCCATAGATTGGATACGCTTACTGTTTATTTATCTGCTCCCAAGTTTCTATTAGGTTTTGCACAGCCTTAGCCTTGGGTGAACTTTCGTTAAACTTGTACATGCGGATTCTCCCATAGACCTTCTGCTGGAGTATGCCCTCAGCCTCCAACAGTTTCAGATGCTGATTAGTCGTCGTGTAATTCAAGTTTATCCTTCGTGCGATGTCAGAGATGTTAAGCGCGCCCAGCCGCGCGATGAGCTTCAGAATTTTCATTCTAGGCTTCGAAGAAAAAACCTCTTCTATTTCCATGACACTTCACTCTTCTAGGGAAGCACTTAATTCTTTCTCCAACTCGTAAGCGGGAATCGAAGGCAAAGAAACCCGCGTAGCTCTCCCACGCGTGCGGGTTGCTGCGACCTCGGTTCTTAATATGCCTAGCGCGGAAAGAAACTGCGCGTACCTCCAGAGCTGAGTGTGACTGTGAGGTTGCTCATCAAACTCTTCGCACACAACAGCGTACGCCTTCTCAACTTCCGCTAGCGAAGCGTAAGCCTTCTGGCTCTCCTTGAAAAGCCGAGCCACGCCGAGCAGGAACAGTTTTTCATGAAGCTCCAGCGAAGCCAACTCGCTCTTGCGTATTGTTGGAATTATGCTGGAAACGGCTTTTCGCAAACATTCAGGCGTGACTTCGCTTAAGCGTTCAGCGTCAGCGTATTTTCCAGCCCGCCACAACAGTTCAATGGCGAAGCGGGCGTTGCCGCTCTCGGAAAAAGCCAGTTCAGCTGTAAGGTTGACAACATCTTCCGAAACTGTTGAAGGTTCAAAAGCCATCTGGACGCGGTCATTCAGGATATCCACGAGCTGTTCTCTTGCGTATTTCTCAAGGCTGATTACGTTGCGTTGCAGCGTGCTTTTTGCGCTGGCGTCTAAGCGCTCTGTTTCTTTCAGGTCTCGCAGAATGCATATAAGCGATATTCGCTGCGGCTTGTTTGGCCTCATTTCCTGTAACCGCGTTAGCTTGTAGACGGTTTCTGAGCCTTCTCTCTCGATGAGGCTGCCGAATTCGTCTAAGGTTAGAATCATAAAAGCGCTTTCCTCGTCTAAACTCTGCAAGAGAGTGCTGAGAACCTCTTCTGCAGAGTAGCCGCGTTTTGGAAAGCTGGGGCGGAAAACAGCCAGTGCGTGTTGCAGTATGAGGAAGAGCTTGCCGCGGTATTCACGGCAGTTAACATGTACGTAACGGAGGTTTACGCCCGACTTGTTTGCTTCGAGAGTTATGTCTGCCCCGAAACGCTGGGAAAGAGCTGTTTTTCCCGTGCCAATATCGCCCGTTATGATGACCCGCTGGGTCATTTTCTCTGGAAAACGCAGTAAGAAGTCGAAAAATTCCATCAACAAGCGGTGTTCTTTCTCTCTGTGAGGCAATCTGCTGGGGATATAGTTGATGTCGAGTTTTGCCTCGTCTTTGAACAAGCTTTGATGGGACTTCACGGGTTTAAACCTCAAACTAATTATGTTCAGGGCTGTGTTATTCTTTTCCCTCGAAATGCACTCATTATTTTTAGAACAAAAGCCTAATAAATGCATTCTGCATTTCGTATTTGCGATACAACAAATGATACCCAAATACTTCTTCCTAACAAAGGGCGTCGGCAAACACAAAGAGCAACTCCAGTCTTTTGAGCTAGCGCTGAGAGACGCAGGCATACAACAATGCAACCTCGTAAACGTCTCAAGCATAGTGCCGCCAGAATGCAAAATGCTTTCGCGAGAACAAGGCTTAAAGATGGTGCAACCGGGCGAAATCACCTTCGTGGTCTTAGCCAGAAACTCGACGAACGAGCCGCACAGGCTCATCGCATCATCCATAGGCGTAGCCATTCCCTCGGTTAAGAACAATTATGGTTACCTCTCTGAGCATCATTCTTATGGGCAAACGGACGAGGCGGCTGGAGATTACGCGGAAGATTTGGCTGCGACGATGCTGGCAACGACCATGGGAATTCAATTTGACCCTGAAACCGCTTGGGACGAAAGAAAGCAGCTCTTCAAAACCAGCGGGTTGATAATCAAAACAGCCAACCTAACGCAGTCAGCAACGGGCGACAAGAACGGTTTATGGACGACGGCAGTGGCTGTGGCTGTTTTTGTGCCAGCGAAGAACAGCAAGCTGGTGGCATGGAAAAAACGGTCCTCTTAATTTTGTAACTCCGCTTTTTTGTTCTATGCAATTTAGTGTTTTTTGATGAGCTAGGTGTTGACTTAAGCCCAAAAGCCTTAAACACGTTTAGGGGTTATGAGTGGAAAAAGAAAAGGGGTATTTCTTGCGGAGACTAGGCGCGCTGGCGGGCAACAAGAAGAAAGCGTTACTGTTGACGGTTTTAGCGGGCTTTTTGTGGGGCACTTCTTTTCCAGCGATAAAGATTGGCTTACAGTACATGGATGCTTACACGTTTGCCTTCTTGCGGTTTCTTGTTGCTTCGCTGGTAATGCTTTCTGTCTCGTTGATAACGAAGAATTTCAATTTTAACTTCAATAAAAAACGGCTAATCCTGTTCTTAGGGGTGGCGAACGGCTTGGCATACTTGTTGCAGTACGTGGGCATGGTTTTAACCACCATCTCTAAATCGTCACTCCTCATCAATCTCAGTGCTGTATGGGTTGCTTTGTTAAGCCCGATGGTGTTAAAGGAGCATTTAGGCAGCAAGAAAATCGTAGGCGTGATGGTGAGCCTTCTCGGCGTGCTGTTGATGACGACTAACCTGGATTTTTCATCCTTAAGCCAAGGCGCAGTCATGGGCGACCTTCTTGTTATCGGCGCTGGCGTCATATGGGCTTTCTTCATGGTTTACAACAAACCGCTGGTCAAAGAAAGCAGTAACATAGTTCAGTCTATGACGTGGCTTTTGCTCTTCACTTTGTTGCCCTTATTGCTGCCTGCATCTTTTTCGGCTGGCACTTTCGTTTCCTTGCCGTTAGACGCTTGGCTCGCCATCTTTTACACCGCAGTTTTCTGCTGGGTGATTCCCTATTATCTTTGGCTGAAAGGCTTGAAGCATATCTCGGCTGTGACTTCCAGTGTGGTTCTCTTAACTGAAGTAATAGTTGCCGTGGCAATCGCCACTCTGGCACTCGGCGAAGTCTTAACGGTAATTTCTGGCGTAGGGGCTTTTTTCATAATAATCGCCATTTTACTAGTCTCCTAAAAAGGATGCAGCTAGCCGAGAAGCCCCCAGGTTTAATGTAGGAATCGGCAGTGCGGGCGGCTGAGTCAAAAAACTTATTGCGCTCAACACCTGTTCTTCTCTAGGCGCATCAAGTCTGTGACGACGAAGGAGCAGAGATGAAGCATGACCACAACTGAAGATTACTTGTTAAGAGTGTCAAATTTGAATGTGAAACTTCAGAACCAAATCATACTGGACAACATAAACTTCAGCGTTAAGAAAGGAACAACCTTGGCAATTCTTGGACCAAACGGCGCTGGCAAATCAGTGCTTTTCAGGGCGTTGCTTAACTTATTGCCGTACACGGGGAACGTTGAATGGAACGAAAAAGTTAGAATAGGCTATGTACCGCAAAACGTGGCTGTGAGCGATGTTCCCCTTTCAGTGAAAGAGTTTCTTACGATTGGGAAAAACGAGACAGATGCAGAGAGCGCCCTAAAACTGGTAAGACTAGATGACAAAAGCGTGCTGAATAAGAGGTTGGGTGCTCTCTCTGGAGGGCAGTTAAGAAGAGTCTTAATCGCGTGGGCTCTTGTCGATGAACCCAATATTCTGTTTTTGGACGAGCCTACGAGCGGCATCGATGTTGGCAGCGAAGAACCCATATTCCTAATGCTTAACGGTATCAAAAAGGACAAGAAGATAACTATACTCCTAATAACGCATGACATTCACATTGTCCAAGAATATTCAGATTATCTGCTTGCACTGAACAAGTGCGTCACGTTTTTCGGAAAATCAGAAGCAATAGCGAACCTTGAGACCCAACGGGCAATATATGGCGAACCCGTATGCGTTGAGTCGCTGAAGGCGGAGGACTAATCCCATGCTCGACACAGTCATCTTTAGTCTTCTGATAGCAATTTTTGTTGGAATCGCCTCGGGCTACTTAGGTTCCATAATGGTTCTGGAGAAGATGGCACTGGTTGGTGACGCGCTGTCTCACGTGGCTCTGCCAGGTCTCGCTATAGGCTATCTATTCCATTTTGACCCATTCATAGGCGCATTCATCTTTCTGTTCGCGTCAGCAGCCATAATCTGGCACGTGCAGAGAGTAACGCGTATTTCTTTTGAGGCATTAGTAGGCGCAGCGTTCACCTTGGCTTTGGCGATTGGTATAATGATAATTCCGGAACCAGAGTTGCTTGAAGCGCTTTTCGGCGATATAACAAAGGTTGTTTTGACCGACGTGATTGCGGCAGCAGTTATTTCTGCTGTCACGGTTCTCTTGACGAGGGCGGTTTACAGGAAACTGGTGTTGGCCATGATTTCGGAAGACCTTGCCGTTTCAAAAGGCATCGACGTCGCCAAAACGAACCTGCTGTATCTTTTCTTGGTATCTGTCGTGGTGGCTATAGGCATCAAGATAGTTGGAACCCTGCTGGTTGGCTTCTTGGTAATTGTGCCAGCGATAGCAGCGAAAAACTTAAGCTCAGACATGCTCAGATACTCTTTACTCAGCGCAGTTTTCGGTGCAGTAGCCGCATTCTCAGGAATCGCCTTTTCAAGCTATTTGAGTTTGCCTCCTGGACCAATGGTGGTCTTTTCAGGAATCGCCATTTTCGCCGTTACTATAGTGATAAACTGGAGAATGAAGATAACCACTTAGCGAGGCGCAATGCAGCATGAAGTTCAGCGGAAGAACAGCAACCGCCATTATACCATTCCCACCTGACAAGATTCTGCTAATCAAAAGAGCCACGGTGCCATTCAAGGGCTTTTGGGCTTTGCCTGGCGGAAGAGTTGACCAAGGAGAAACGGTTGAGCACACGGTAGTGAGAGAGGTGAAGGAGGAAACAGGTCTCGCCGTCGAAATAGTACGTAAAATAGGTGATTACCACGAGCAGGGCGTTCAAGGCGGCGTAGAGTATGACTACTATCCCACGTGTTTTCTTGTAAAAACTGTTAGCGGAGAAATCGAGAAACAAGAAAGCGAAATCGAAGAGATTAGACTGTTCAGCTTAAGCCCGCTGCCAGAAATTCTCGCTTTTGAAAATGTTGTGATGATTAAAGATTACATCGCTATGTGCAAGAAAAACGCGGAGAAGTGAATGGGCAATTTTTGCTTAAGGTGGGTGAATTTCGGTGGGTTGCCACGCAAGAAAAAGAGTGTAGCTCACGATGTCTTCTGCATCGTATTTAATTTGCATCTCAAAAGACCCTACAGCCCCACTATGAACATGTGCCACCGTGAAGCCTGGCATCGGCGCACTGGAAGTAAGAATGGGCCATTCACTCCCAAAGGGCCCGATTATCTCTCCTTTAGAATTATAGACATCTGCCGTTATGGCAAAATAATAATCTTTATCATAGTCGTTCCTGATAGTTCCACTTATAATGACACAGGGGTCGCCTGCATTAGCCGTGCACCACGTAGAATTCGTGCCATAACCTGGACGTGTTATGTTTTCTTCATAAACGCCGTAGTATAGCTGTGAATTGACCAAGAAAGCCTTGGTTTCTGCTCCTCCTTCACAACTTGTGCGATAATGCAGATACTCCCCTGATGGAGTTGGCGTGAGCGTAGGTGTGGAAGACGGCGTGGCTGTTGGTGATGACGTGGGCGAAGGAACTTCCTCATTCTCTGGTGCCGTTGAAAGCAAATGAATACCAATGAAAAAAGCTGAAACTAGTAAAACGGCGGTTAAGGTCAGCATGATAAGTTTCTTATTCATTTGTTTCTCTTCATAATATATGTATAGTACTACTTGATTTATTTTTTGGCGCACATCTGAAAAGGAACCAATCAAACGTGGAAAGGTGAAACCTCACCTCAACACTTAATACGCTGGCACTCCAAGGACAAAGCTTCAGCGCAAGGTAAACGGATATTAACGTTTGACGCTAACCATAGGTCGGTGAATAACCCTTTGAAGCCTAAACTTCAGACGCCTATTATAATAGTAAACTTCAAAACGTACTCGGAGGCAACAGGCAGAAAAGCCGTTGAACTCGCCGAGAAAGCCGAAAAAGTAAGCAAAGAAACCAGCGTGCACATTGCCGTGGCGCCTCAATTTGCAGACATCGCCACCGTGGCAGAAGCCGTTGAGATTCCCGTTTTCGCTCAGCACATAGACCCGATAACGCCTGGAGGCTACACGGGGCATGTGCTCGCGGAATCCGTCAAGGAAGCAGGCGCGACTGGGACGCTGATTAACCATTCTGAACGGCAACTTAAACTGTCAGACATTGATGCGGCGATAAAGCTGGCACGAGAAAAAGGCTTGGTTTCGTGCGTGTGCGCTAATAATCCCAGCGTAAGCGCTGCTGTTGCGGCTTTAAAGCCTGACATTGTTTCTGTTGAGCCGCCTGAGCTTATAGGCACTGGCATCGCGGTTTCCAAAGCTCAGCCCGAAGTGGTCACAGACACCGTTAAGCTTGTGCGTGAAATTAACGCCGAAGTCACTATTCTATGCGGCGCGGGCATAAGCCGCGGCGAAGACGTTGCAGTAGCCCTAAAGCTCGGAACGCAGGGCGTGCTCGTTGCAAGCGGCATCGTGAAAGCGAAAGACCCATATAGCATATTACGTGAATTTGCAGACGCAACAAAACAATAGTATGTGTGAGCACCTTGAAAGTCGAAGCAGAATGCGCCTCTTGCATACTCGCAAGGGCAATGGCGGAAACATACGAAGCCACAACAAACCCAGCGTTACGCTTCAGAGCCATGGCAGAAACTCTAAAGCTGCTAAACAGAGAATTCAGGCCGACCGCTGGACCAGCTGATTTAGGCACGAAAAGAGATCGCCTGATAAAGCAGCTCACAGGCAACGATGACCCATACAAACGAAGCAAGAAAACGAGCAACGAGAAAGCCATGAAACTGCTGCCCAAAGCAAGAAAATTCGTGGAAGAGGGCTACACCCAGCAGGACAGGTTCAAGAAAGCCTGCCTATGCACCATAGTGGGCAACACAATGGAATTCGACATTCCAGGCCACAACTTCAGCTTTAACACTTTAGCAAAGAACTTGAGAGAAGCAGCAAAAGACCTAGTCATAGACGACATTGACAAAGCCTATGAACTGGCAAAAAAAGCTCGCAGCGTCCTTTATCTGGCTGATAACGCTGGCGAAATCGTTTTTGACACTTTGCTGGTTGAACAGCTGAAAAACATGGGCGTAGCGGTGACTTACGTTGTCAAAGGCGGCGCCGTGGTTAACGATGCCACCTTGGAGGATGTGGAGTTTTCTGGAATGAACAAAATCGCAGACAACATATTAACCACGGGCACTGACGCGGTTGGACTTTCAATAAAGGAGGTTTCTCCCGAGTTTCTAAAAGCTTATGACGCGGCGGAGCTGGTTTTTGCAAAGGGCATGGGCTACGCTGAAACCTTAACCGAATACAACCTCACAAAGCCCCATTTACTTCTGTTCAGGACCAAGTGCACTCCAGTCGCAAACTATTTCTGTGCGCCTCGGGAGAAGAGTATTGCCAAGCTGATGCCCTAAATGAGACTACCAACTATAAGCATAACTCAAGAAGCGCTTTCACGTTTTGATGAGGCGCTACAGAAGGAGTGGCTCTTAACGAATGGTTTGGGCGGTTACGCTTCCTCCACTGTTTTAGGCATAAACACGCGGAAATACCACGGTTTGCTGGTAGCCGCGTTGCATCCACCAAGTGACCGCACCGTATGCCTCGCAAAGCTGGATGAGGAAGCCTGCGTAGTCAACAGCGTTTACCCGCTTGGCGCTAACGAATTCCACGGCAAAATTTTTCCGCAAGGCTACCTGTTCCTGAAGGAGTTTTCGGTTGCCCCCTTTCCAAGATACGTTTACAGCGTGCAGGATGTTGAGGTCACGAAGACGATTTTCATGCCGCGAGAAAAAAACGCTGTGGCAGTAGTTTACAGGGTTCTGAACGGAAGCGGCTCTGCTGTTAAATTCAGGATTTTTCCGCTGCTTAGCTGTAGGCATTTTCACTCGGTTGTAGACAGAACGCGAAACCCGTTGGACTTTAGGCAGCAGCAAAAAGGCAGAGAAGTAGAAGTGACTTTCAATGCTCCAAGCGCTGCAATTATGGTCAGAGCCACTAAGGGAGAGTTCCTTGAGAAAAAAAACTGGGTAGAACGCTTATGCTACCGCGAAGAAGACAAGCGCGGCGAAACAAGCACCGACGACTGCTACCAGCCAGGATACTTTGAAATTCCAGTTTCACCAAAACAAAAAGAAGAATTCGCCATAGTCACAGCAGCAAGCGAAAGCAGCCAAGAATCCAAGGAAACCTTGGAAGCCATCGGCACCACATTATATGATGTTGAAAGCTTACTCGCGCAGGAGTTGAAGCAGCGCAGTGACTTGTTGGTAAAGTTTTACAGTTCACACAAGAAAATGCCGATAAGCGACTGGCTAAGTTGGATTCTCTTGGCCACGGACGCCTTCATAGTCAAGGGCGCTGGCGACAAAAAATCTGTTATCGCAGGTTATTTCTGGTTTGAAGCTTGGGGAAGAGACACTTTCGTTTCACTGCCTGGCTTGACGCTTGCAACTGGCAGGTTCGAGGACGCAAGGAAGGTTCTCTTGGATTTCATGGGGCATTGCAGGCAAGGTTTGATTCCTAGTTATGTGCAGGATAAATCTGGAGGACCATGCTACAACTCGGTTGACGCCACGTTGTGGTATGTTAACGCCGTTTTGCAGTATCTCAAATACACTGGCGACTTTGAGTTCGTTCAGAAGCAGCTGTGGGAGAACCTGAAAGCGATTGTTGACTGGCACGAGCAAGGCACGGCTTTCGGCATACACTTGGACGGCGACGGCTTGCTTGCTCACGGTCCACGGCTTACGTGGATGGATGCCGAGGTGGACGGCACAGCGGTTACGCCGCGGGCTGGGAAGGCTGTAGAAGTCCAAGCGTTATGGTACAACGCGTTAAGAACGATGCAGTTGTTGGCGAACAGGTTTGAAGAGAAAAGCCTAGCAGAAAAGTACGCTGAGGTGGCGGCTAAAGCGCGAACGAGTTTCAACCTGAAGTTTTGGAACGACGAGAAGAACTGCCTGTTCGATGTCATGGAGGAGTCTGGCGCTGACACATCTTTGAGACCCAATCAAGTAATCGCGGCGGCTTTAGACTTCACGATGCTAGATAACAATAAGAACGAGCGGGTTGTTGACGCGGTGCATCGTGAACTTCTGACGTCTTGCGGTCTGCGAACCCTTACACGGAACGACCCTAGATATAAAGGCACTTACGTTGGCGACAGGCGAAGCAGAGACCAAGCCTATCATAACGGCAGTGTTTGGGCTTGGCTGTTAGGACCTTTTACAACGGCGTTTCTTAAGGCGAAAGGACACGGTGATTACAGGCTTGATTACGCCTTGAAAAAGTTGATTGTGCCTTTATTCACTCAGCAAATTTTTCAAGCAGGACTGGGGACGCTGAGTGAGATTTTTGATGGAGATTCGCCCTACACGCCCAGAGGATGCATCGCTCAAGCGTGGAGCGTGGCTGAGCCTTTACGGGCTTATGTGGAAGATGTGATGCAGGTCAGGCCGAAATTTGAAAAAGAGGTTCTGCAAGCTTAAGCCGTTATGGCTTTTTTGAGCTCTGCCGCTGCGGTTTCCGGCGTGACCGTGTTTATGTACGTTCCCGTGTTCTTTTCGAACCCAGCCCAAATGGCTAATTTGGGATAAACTTCCAGGTGCCAGTGGTAGCAGTTTTCGGCTTCTCTGTTTATGGATAGGTGAAATCCGTAGTTGTAGGGCGGGTCGTTCACCAGGTCTTTTAGCGCTTTCAGGCTTGCTTTTAGTGTTTCGGCAAAGGCTTTCATTTCGGTTTGAGTTAAGTTGAGCAGGTTTGCGTCGTGTTTTTTTGGCAGTATCCAAAATTCCATGGGGTGAACGCTGGCGTAAGGAGCTAAAACCACAAAACGCGCGTTGTCAAGCACGAGTCTTGGGCTTTTTGATTCTCGCTCTATAACGTCGCAGAAAACGCACTTTCCATGCTGGTTCCAGAAGTTTCTGCTTGCGGCTATCTCTTTGTCAACGATTGTGGGAACGAATGGCGTGGCGATTATTTGGCTGTGGGCATGCGAAAGCGAGGCGCCTGCTTCTAGCCCATGATTGCGGAATATTGAAACATACCGTACATACGGTTTTGCCGACAGCTCACGGAGCCTATCAACACAAGCGTTTATCACGTGCAGTAGCTGTGGCAGTTCAGCGTCTGCTGGGTCTTCATCATGGCAGGGCGATTCCACCAATACTTCGTGATGCCCAATGGCGCAGCCGAAACTATCGCTCTTTATAATGTGTTGCTGGTCTTTCGGCTCTTTTGGCGGGGCGAAGGCTGGAAAAAGGTTGGGAACGCATCGAATCAGCCAGTTCTTGTGGCGCAAACCGTTCGTGTCTTTGTCTTTCCGTATTTCTCCGTTTGATTTCAGGTAAACCAGAACGGCTGGCGGCGTCATGTGCTCGTTGCCAGGGCAGAGAGGGCAGACGCTGGCTTGGGCTGGCTCCTTTTTTTGTTTGGCGAAGTCCGTGGGTCTTCTGCCGCGCTCCGTGGCAATCACGACCCAACGGTCAAGCAGATAATCTTTTCTCAGTTCATTGTAGGGCATCGCTTTAAGCTCCAGTCATAGTAGACATTGTGCGGCAGCATTTTAGCGTTTCCGAAAAATTAGGCGCTTTCCCGTAGGGGTTCGCTGGTTCGAATCCTGCCCACTGCACCACTTGTGTTTTCACCAAAAACTGTTCGGGAGTTCTGGAGTTCTTCAAAACTGTTATATATACCCTTCCAAGTCTTGAAAAATAGAGATTCTATGCGACTTTGGTGAGCAAAATGAAAATAGTTCAAACTCTTAGGGAATCTCAAGTCAAGAATGGCATTTTGGACATCCTCAAAGAAGCGCAACCTTATTTTCCCAAGTCTTCCGTTTCGATGAAACTTTGGGTGTTTTTTGATGATGATACCTCATCCAGAACCGTGAATCTGACAGGATGGAAACACAACACGCCGATGTTAACAGGACTGAGAAAATGGTACGACAAAAACTCAGCGGAGATTGGAGACAAAGTCGTAATAGAAGTTTTGGGAAACAGTAGGTATCGGTTGAAAATTCTGAAATCACAAGAAATCAGCTTACTTAAACATCAGACAACAAAAAATCGAATGCACACCGTTAGAGATCATGCTTGGGAGATTTTCGATTATAGAGAGGCATCCGTCATCTTGAAGAGCAAAGGACTGTTTGCTGAAGTTACACAAATACTGCGGCAAATCAACAAGGCAGATCATAAAGAAATTCAAAGACTATTCCATGAAAAAAATTGGGAAATAGAAAAAGGAATCACTTCTGGAACTGCTTGGGCATGGGATGCTTACAAAGATAGAATAGTTATGTCAATAGAGTTTAGCTTGATTGATGCGGTTCATCGAGATTTTTTCAGGCTTCTTATGTGGCATCAAGACAACCGAGTGGAAGCGGTCATATACATAACTACTACGTTTAAAGAGCCAAAATTCCACAACGTTAAAAGGGACATGGAAATTCTGCAAAATCACTATCCAGACTTGCTACCGGTTCCAATATATTTGGTTGGACTGAAACAATGAGACTCAAGATTGCGTTTGGTCTGTAATGGGTCTCTATGAGATATCTTTCCCCGTAGGGGTTCGCAGGTTCCAGCTCCTGCCCGCCACCATCCTGTGCTAGTATCGATGAAGCATAAAGTTAAAGAGTGTTTTCATGGTTTATGGATTCGTGGTGAACTGGTGGCGAAAGTTAAAGAACACCTGCAAAGCGCCGAAGAATTCTACGCTCTGGGAGCTAAAGAGTTCGAGGAAGGTCGCCGAAAAGGCGATTTGACACGTATGAGAGAGGGATGCGAAAAAGTATTTCATGCTTACGTGGAGGCTACAGCCGCGTTGATTCAAAAACGTGGTCTTCCAGAACCTGAGTCACATGGGGAACGCTGGGAAATCCTAGACAAGATGGGAAGAAACGCATTAATTGAAATTGGCGATTCAGCCTTTCTCTATTTGCATCAGTATGGTTACTATGGAGGAAAGATACGTCCAGAAGTAGAGAAAACAATGAAGGCAGTGAAAGAAGTCATAGAGCAGGTGCACAAAGAAACAGTCCACGAATCTTAACAGCAGACCTCGCGCCATAAATTTCCATTAAAAGGCGACGAAAATAAAGCCAAACCCTGAAGCCTGAAACTACACTTCACGCACAAGTTCAATCTATATATAAGGGGGTATAGCCTTTTTTTCACGCGCTAGTGCGTAAAAGGCTATAGTTGGATTATTTTTGCTTCGTTCCTATCCGTGTCCAGCAGAGCCATGGTGGATTTGCCGCTCAAGTATCCACAAACTTCTCCAGGATTCACGATTAAAGTCCTTCCTTTTTTACGAACACCCGTCATATGCGCATGCCCATGAATTATGGCGTCGAAACATTCGCAGTTGATCAGCGCATTCAGGAGTTCTTCCTCGTCTCCGTGGAGTAAGGCGATTTTGAACCCGTCTGCGTCGATTTCGGCAAATCTGCCTCTTATTTCGCAGTTTTTGCACTCGCTGAAACGTTTTTTTAGGAGTTCGTGGTCGCCGTCGTTGTTGCCGAAAACGCCGATGAGCTTAGCGTTTAATGCCTTGAATTTTGGAATGACAAAAGGTGCCACATAGTCTCCTGCGTGAAGGACAAGGTCTACTTTTTCATTATTTAGCCTTTTCACGGCTTTTTCAATCATTGGCAGGTTGTCGTGAGTATCCGAGATTACGCCTATTAACACCACGTTCACCAGTCTTGAATCTCTCGTTAGGAAAATAAAGGCTTCTGTGCAGGCGAGATAGAAGAGTGTTATAGAATATTACCACAGTTGGAATATTCAGACATGCGAAACACGACTTAAAATACTCTGCACCTAACTCAGTTATAGAAAACAGTTCTAAAAGAGGGAAATAGAAGTGAACTCGTGGATAACGAACGCAGCATCCAAGAGAAGAGACAGACTCAGTATAATCGCCGAAATCTTGGAAATCGCGAAAGACGGCACTCTGAAAACTCAAATCATGTACAAGGCGAACCTAAGCTTCACACAACTCAACGAATACCTCGAGTTTATGTTGAAAATCCGCTTGCTAGAAAAGCTTAATGCCAATGGAAAAGATGTATATATAACAACGGAAAAAGGCTTAGACTTCCTTCAAAGACATTACGAGTTAACGGAGCTGCTAAAAGGAGAGAACGAAAATGGCAATGGCAAAAACGGCGTCAAGCTTCCCCCTCAACACCTGCTCAAAAAGATTTAACCCTTTTCCGTTATGAGTATGCTTGTTATTGACAAAATCAGAAACAAAGCACAATCTTAAGAACGGTTGAGTTTAGTTTTCTACTTTTCGATGTAGCTTTTGACTTTTTTTCTTAGTGCCGGAAAATCGTCCAGCATGGCTTTTACGACTTGCCAGCGGATTTCTTCGGTGTTGTGGTGACTCTTCATTTTGGGTTTCCTGTTCAGACAGCAGTCTCTCATATCAGCATATACAATATATAAATCTTTTTCCCTGCACAGAATATGTGCTTTTCTGCTGAATATTCCCACATCATCGCGCTGCGACTAAGTTCTACTCTTAGATGCTTCTCTTTTTCAAAAACAAAAACGAAACGCTTTGGAACTTTTTGTCATCGCCTTGGCTAATGGTTTTCTCCGCTTTGCGCTTACGAAGGTAAAAGCTTATGGAGATGATAACAAGTCCGATCACAAGGATCATTACTATGAAGTAGGGTAGTATCCATAAAGGGTTTTCGTTAATCGCAAAGAGTTCTGGCAGCAACACGACTTTAAAGTTGTTATCCTTTAGATACATCATTTGCTCACGGAAGTTTTGAACAGGAACAGATGTCTCAGGTGGTCCTTTATCCGAAATAAAATGGTACGTTAACACGACGACTTCACTTTCAGTAGCGTGTGAAAGGATCTGTTTGAAATCGTCCAAGCTCTGGTTAGTAATTTGCCATGAGCCGATGTGATATCTTGCGCTTAAGTCGGGATCTTTCAGGCGGTAAGCTTCAGGTTTCACTGCTCTGGCACACACATAACCAGCCTCTTTGACATAATCTACAATTGTGAAGTTCCATTCGCCAAATGGATAAACGAAAGTTTTCACGTTAACCCCCATCTGCGTCAAGACGCTTTTTGAACTCGTAATTTCGTCATGCAACTGGTCACTTGTGGAGTTCATCATGTACGGATGGGTCTTTGCGTGACTAGCTACATCCATCCCATAAGCTTGCAACTCTTTGATTTCAGAAGCGTTCATTCTACTCGAAGAAGTTCCCCTATCTAATCCAATGCAATCTGTGACAATCGCAAAGGAAGCCTTAAACCCAAGCTCTTTCAAAATGGGAAAAGCCACATCATACTGATTCTCCCATCCATCATCAAAAAACAAACTAACCTTCCGCTCAGACCCGAACTCCTCAGCCACACACAGCTCGGGCAAAGCCAAACCTAAGATAATCATCACCAAAAAGCAAATCAAACCCGCCCTGCTAATGCGTTGTTTACGCTCTTCAATTTTCCGCGTCATTCTTCCTCTTTCCCTCTCATCTTCTTGAGCTGGTTTTCAACTGGTTGAAGCTTCATTTCTAAGTACACAGCCTGCAAGCTTTCAGTCTTTGCGCCATGTTCCTTTTTTGCCCATGGCGTATTGGATTAGAGTCGTGAATTTGGCGAGGATATTGATTAATCGCAATATGTAGTAGAGAGGCGTGTACCACAGCAATCGTCTATAATTGTAGTGATTGTACGCGAATTTTAGGGCTATTGTTTGTTGAACGACGCCGACCACCAGCACTAACAGCAGAAACATGGCTAAATTCAGGAGAAAGAACACGCGGTCAGGTGCGAACCAAAAGAAAACTGGTATACTCAGCAGGGCTATCAGTTCCAGCGCCGCGCCAAAAAATCCAGGCACCAGACTATACCATAAGAGCAGGGTCAGCCAACGCCTTTCTAACAACAAATCCTTATGAATCTTCAACTGATTGTGCAGCCAACCAATCGACCAGCGCAGGCGTTGACGCCAAAACCACTTCAGCGCCGTTGGTGCCATGGTTGCGCTCCTTGCATTATCGTTGTAGCCAATTTTCATTTTTTTCTTTTGCATCTCTAACGTGAGTTCCAAATCTTCAGTCACCGACTTCGTTTGTTTCTCATTCAGCAACTGCCGCAACACTTCACTTCGATAGAGTCCCATGGGGCCTGGCACAACGGTTATGGCGTTGCCCAAAGCCTCTGCTCGCCTCAAAACGCCCAAGCCTTGGCTGTATTCTAACTGCTGTAAAATCACAAATAATTTATGTTCTTTTAGTCCGTCTGAGGGATGAATGTAACCGCTCGCAGCTAAAGTTTTAGTGGCATGCGTGTAATCCACAAGTTCCGTCAAGCTGACGGATTCCCAAAAAGTGTCAGCGTCAACAATCGCTATATACTCGCCCATAGCCTTGTTCACTCCAGTCCGCAGGGCTTCAGCCTTGCCCAAATTCGCCGTGTGCCTCACAACCTTAGCGCGGATGTGCGCCGATTCCCGACGCTTAGAGTTTATTGTGGCCCAAGCAACCTCGTAGGTGTTATCCGTGCTGCCGTCGTCAACAATAATAATCTCGCTTGAACCGCGAAACGCGGCGGCGCATTCAAAGAGACTGCTGATGCAGCGCATAATGTTTCGTTCCTCATTGTAAGCGGGAACCACAAAAGAAACCATGGGATAACTGCGCCCAATTTTGGGAATTGGATGTTGCTTCCATATCCAAGCAGCAACCACTAAGAAGCCAACCACTCCAACGGCGAAAAACACGTACCAAGTGTAAAAGAACGATAAGGGCAGGCTCCAAATCAAAGGTGGAGGTTGAGTAGGCGCTGGATAACCAAAAGCGTCAACTAAAATGAATTTGACAAAAGGAGGATACCATAGCCAAACAATGAAGGCTAGGACAAAGGGCAAAACAAACAGCCAGTACAGTCTCTTGACCTTTACTCCCTTCTCCACTTAGCAGCCTTCTCATGCTGTTAACTGACCAAGTTCGTAAAAAAGGTTAGTATCCTTAGAGAATATTTCTTTAAATAAAACATTACCAGTTTACACATAGAAATGGCGTTTGAGCCTTACAAAAGCGTTTTAAGGCTTGGCGCTGTTGGGACTGTGGGATAAAGCTGGATGCGGATTAAAGCTGTGCTGTTTGACATGTTCGACACGCTGATGCTGATTGAACATGAATATACGTTTTATAATCCTTCACTGAGAAGGGCGCATGAGTTTCTGGTTCAAAACGGCGTTAACGTGCAATTTGCGGTTTTCAAAGATGCCTACATAGAAGCTCGAGACGCGCTTTACGCAGAGGCTGACGCGCGGATGGAGGAGCCGCACTTTAACCTGCGCGTGGCAAATGCGCTGCAGAGTTTGGGCTACAATTTTGATGTTTCAAGTGAAATGGTGTCTGGCGCAACGCTTGCGTTTTGTGAGGAGTTTATGCGTTACGTGCGCATAGACGAGAATGCGAGAAGCGCCTTGGAGAAGCTGCATGGAAAATACAAGCTCGGGATAGTGTCAAACTTTGCTATTCCAGAATGTTTGAGTAAACTATTGGAGAAGCACGGTTTGGACATATTTTTTGACGTTGTTGTGGTGTCTGGGGCGGTTAACAAACGTAAGCCCAGCTCAGAAATCTTCCAGAAAGCGCTGGAAAAGTTGGGCGTTGACGCTTCTGAGGCGGTGTTTGTGGGCGACACAGTGGACGCTGATATTCAAGGCGCGAAGAGCGTGGGGATGAAAACCATATACATCGAAAGACGCGCGCAAGAAGTTGAGCATGCGTGTCCAGACCAGACCATAAGAAGCTTTGATGAGCTGTCGGCGGCACTAGAACGGTGCTGATGGAGATGGGGTTAGGGTTCTCAGGGTTTTGCGGTTTCGCGCGCTTTTTTCAGTTGGACTCGGGTGTCCTTAATCTGTTCAGGTGTTAATTTGCGTGTGGCTTGGCAGTTGTTCTAAAGCTTGGTTTTAAATACTGGTTTAACCAAGTTTGAGGTTGAGACCGCTTGTGAGAGACATAATTCGCACTCGCAAAATAATTATTCTTGCCATTGTGATTATAGCAGTCTCCAGTACTTTTCTCTTTAGTCGCCTCTTCCTTCAAAGAATCACTGACGAAGACATTCCTGAGATAGTTAGGCTAACTTTGGAACGTGCACTTGTCGACGGAGGAATACCAGCTTATGAGTTGATTAAAGATAACGAGAGCATTGTCCTCTCCACAGAAAATATTGACCTCAGTCTGATACCGAAGTTGCCTGGAGTGAATTTCACACTTCTTAGTCGAGATGAGATTCAGGAGAAAGCCGACAGGGAAGGCGACTTCCTATATCTTAGGTTCAATCAACTGAAGATAGAGGATTTTAGGGTATTAGTCTCCTTGGATAACACTTGGGCAGTCAGCAAAGACAGCAAGGTCGGATATTTGTGTGGCGGAGGCTTCACAATCGAGTACACTAAAGACTTCTTTGGCAGACTACACAGCAGAACATTATGCTTTTGGACCGCATAGAAACCCCTAACAATAAACTAACAAATGATAAAAACGCAATACAGGTACAGCCATCCTGAAGGGTTCCGCTCATGCTACACAATAGTGAGTGGCTGCCCATATATTTTGGATATAATGTCGCATCCACAATACGATAAAGTATTTGGGTACAGAACAGCCTAAAGGATTCTCACGCTTGATTTCATTAAGGCTTCCAATTTGGGGTTGTTGACGCCTGTGTAAATGATTTTTTTCTTGTCGAAGGCAATTTTTCCAGAAGCTTCCAGATAGTCCAGTACACGTTTGAAGGTTTGGTACTGCATTTTTCTGGGTAAACTCTTCCAGAGTTCAGTTCTTGTCGGATATTCGTCAGCGTCCATGATAGCTTTCTCAACCATAAGGAGAGTGTCCAATTGTGGTTCGTGAAGAACTTGGGTTCGTGTGTTCGCCATAAGTCTCACATTGCTACCCTATGCTACTGCAGATTAGCCAAAACTATCATATAAACTTATATGATTAACCAGCCATTTTGCCAAGCCAGTTTTCCCAGAAAAGTATCTTGCGTAGTACGCGGTGGTTGCGGTCCAGTCGGTTTCTTTGATTTGAAGTGCTGCGGTCATGGTGTTTAGGGCGCTTGTTGCTTTTTTGAGGTAGGCTTTTGTGAGGTTTTCGTTTGGGTCGATTAGGCGTATGCCGCGTTTTTGCTTGAAGCACCATGCTATGCTGTTATCTTTCAGTGTAATACCTCCACAGCAGTGTTACGAAAGAGTCTGCGTTTTGGAGGATTATGTGGTTTTTGACTATTTCCTTTATTAGGATGTCGCCTGTTCTCAGTCCAGCGTTGAAGTTGTCGGTTGTGGCGGTTTTGATGTTGATTTTCTTCCCGAAAGTTGACTCAAATTTTTTTATTTGGCTTATTTGGTTTTCAGCGAGTTTGCCTATGCAGAACAGATCTATGTCGCTTTCTTCGGTGGCGTAGTCTTTTGTGTAGCTTCCGAAGAGAATAAGCGGATTCATTATGTCTATGTGGCTTAGGTGTTCAGCGAATTTTCTCATTAGGAAGTTTTTTTCGAGGTAGTTTATTGTGGCGTGTTCTTCTGTGGTTGTGAAGTAGTATTTTGTTAGGATGTTGTCTTTGTTGAGCGTGTATTGTTTGTTTCTGCCTACTTTTTTGGATTGGAGTATTTTGAGTTGTTCAAGTCTCTTTAGATGTGGTAGTAGAGTTACGTGACTATCGCCTAAAAGTTTCGCCATGGCTCTAACGTGCAGACTTGTATTGTAGTCGGTTCGGTATAAGGATAGGATTTTAAAATAATTGGTAGTTTTTTCTTCCATATGGTAGAAATTACGACCAGTCATTATTAAAGCTTACGCAACTCTCACATTAGCACAATCAAAAAGTTACAATTGGTTTATTGAATCTTGTGAGAATGGTTCTCTTTTATAAGCAACATCCTCTTAGTCTCAATTATGGAAATAATACTGAAGAACGATAAAATAGCTCAAGATGTTGTGGGAAAAACTGTTGAATTTCCAAAATATACAACTCAGATAATGAATTTGGCGAATCAGAATGCACAAGGAACAAGACCCAAAGTAGTTGGTCAAATGTCAGAATTGATAAAACAATTTCCAAACAAAACATATGAAGAATGGGTCAAGTGGTATAATGAGCAGATGCCAAACGCAATAGCCGAAGCGACCGAAAAAGTCTATGCGATGGTTAAGACTATTGGTGGTGCTATCTCAGCAATTGACAAGAATATGGTTAGGAAATGGGTTGAAGATTTGGTCTTGACAAAAACGTTCATCGGCTTTTGTTTTCAAGAAAGCATATTAAAAGCAATTTCAGAGACTAAAGGCGTAAAATACAGGGTTGCCAGGCCTCAAGAAGAATCAAAAGGCATTGACGGATTCATTGGAGAGATGCCTGTGTCAATTAAGCCTATTACATATAAGACAATGAGTAGGCTTCAAGAAAATATTGAGGTCAAAATAATATATTACGAGAAACTGAAAGATGGCATTAAAGTAGAATATGACTTCTGACACATCATGTCCAATTGCTCAATAGCGGCTTGTCTTTTCTTTCCAATTCGCCATTCTTGAAGAATAATGTTGGTCTCTCTTTATACTCAACCTCAACTACACCGTTTTTTACTTCAACTTTACTCAATTCATCAAAGAGTATTTCGGTTTCTTGGCTGGTCATAACTGGAAAACCATAGTATTTGCTTAGGTACCCTAATCCTCCATGAGTCTTAATCCTTTCTTGAACAAACGCCAGATGATTTCCCAGCCTGTTTTCTATTTGCTGATTTGAAAAATCAGCTATGCTGTTAAATCTGGCGAAAATGTGATCTTTGAAATTTGGATTAATCTCAAAACCTATACTATTTCTCCCAGTTGCCATTGCTGCAATTGTAGTTGTTCCAGTCCCCAAGAACGGGTCTAAAACCGTATCTTCTTTCAGAGAAAACATGTTTATTAGCCGATAAGGCAATTCAAAAGGGAAAGCACCACTCCTGTCACGAATTGTTTTATCAATGTTATTTTGTTTTGTTCCTTTCAAGTCCTTCCAAACATCCGAAAACCATACGTTTCTTTCTTCCCAAAAGAAAGCGCTTTCTTGCCTCCTCAACTTCTTTTCTGCTTCGCTAAACTCTCGTTTGCTGCCTTTCCTCAGAATCAAGATAAATTCATGTTCTAATGTAACATAAGCTCCAGCAGGTAACATCCCAGAACCCATAAATTTGTTTGGAGCATTTGTTTGCTTTCTCCAAAGTATTTCTGGAAGTGGATTAAATCCTAATTCCAAACAGCACTGCAGAATCCTTGAATGGCTCATATATAACTTGAACTCTCCGCCAATTGTTCTTGTGGCGTCCCCTATGTTTATACACGCAAACCCGCCATCTTTCAACACTCTATATACTTCCGCCCAAACTTCATCCAGCTCTTTGTGCATTAATTCAAATGCCTTGTTTCCATCTCTCCTTTTCAGTGCTTTCCCAATTGCAGAATTTTGCTTTGAAAAAACGTCATCCCACATTTCAATCATAGGGTAAGGTGGCGAAGTAACCATCAAATCTATTGACTTATCAGATATTTCTTTCATGTCGCTGGCATTCTTAAAGAATATTTTGTGAACTGTTTTCACGATACTCCTCCTGTAATACCTCAGCGCTCACCCTATAAATGCACTATCTTTGTTTTGACCATTTTTTATTTTATTTAATGAACAGCAAAACCGTTCCGTTAATTAATACTTCAATCGAGAACCTTAGGTTCTCCTCAACTTCAGTGTATATATAAGGGAGGGGATAGTCTCCTCAGAGACGCTAGTTTTCAAAAGTCAAATTCGCAAGCACAGGTTCTAATATTGTTTCAGTGTTTATATAAGGGGGCTATAGTCTCCGAAAGCACATCAGTCACCAGCATATTTGGAGCCCAATAGCCAATCATTGCAGAAACCTATAGAGGGTCTATCACACGCTAGGCTAGGACGCTTTAAAAACTGGAGGGGGCACCAACCACAAGCCAGACAGAAACGCCACCAAAGCTACAAAAACACCCGAAAAATCACTTGCAGTCACCAAAAACAACCAAATTGCTTCCACAGCCTCACGCAACATTTATCTCTCGCTCAGACAAAACGTTTATATCCCGTAAAGCCCCTTCTAACTAGTTTTGGCGATAAAGCTAGCCCGCAATATCAACATGGCGGCGGCTCAACCCCAACCGCAAAGGCGATTAGCCCTACAGGAATGAAGGAGTTGGCCTCCAATTGCGGGCACACACATGTAGACCTGACAAATTGCTCATTAGGTCTGAATTGGGCTTTGACGTTAATGTGGTATAAACTCCCTCCAAATCCAGAAAAGACAAATTGCGAGTACAAAAAATAAACATCCTGCACGATCACGGAGTGCATAACTCCGGTTGATCCTGCCGGACCCCACTGCTATCGGGATAGGACTAAGACATGCTAGTCGAGTGCCCTCCAGCCACGACGAGGGCACGGCGCACAGCTCAGTAGCACGTGGCTAACCTGCCCTTGGGACAGAGACACCCCCGGGAAACTGGGGCTAATCCCTGATAGGCGAAGAACTCTGGAACTGGGTCTTCACCCAAAAGACGCTTACATCATGCTTGTAGGCGCCGCCCAAGGATGGGGCCGCGACCGATCAGGTTGTTGGTGAGGTAACGGCCCACCAAGCCTTTAACCGGTGCGGGCCGTGGGAGCGGGAGCCCGGAGATGGGCACTGAGACAAGGGCCCAGGCCCTACGGGGCGCAGCAGTC
>Ga0209323_10000214_pt1 | contig 36036 bp, 30 predicted proteins | sample Rifsed19ft2_FD_184014 | JGI IMG/M metagenome (GOLD analysis project Ga0209323, IMG submission 184014) | Soil microbial communities from Rifle, Colorado, USA - sediment 19ft 2 (version 2) | ecosystem: Environmental > Terrestrial > Deep subsurface > Rock core/Sediment | place: Rifle, Colorado...
AAGAGCGCCCTGGACGATGTTAAAGGCGACTTTGAGAAGGCCCTGGAGATTATTAAAAAGAAAGGTATTGCTAAGGCTGCAAAGAAAGAGCAGCGGGCAACAGCCGAAGGCAGAATCGGCACCTACATTCACACCAACGGGAAATTAGGGGTGATGGTGGAACTCAACTGTGAGACTGATTTTGTGGCAAAGAATGAGGTCTTTCAGCAGTTATTGAAGGATGTCTGCATGCAGGTTGCTGCTACAAAACCGGTAGCTGTAAAAAGAGAGGATATCCCCAGCCAGCTTATAGAAGAGCAAAAGAAGATATTTATGGAAGAGGTCAAGGGAAAACCTGCGAATATTATCGAAAAGATTGTTGCCGGAAAGCTGGATAGTTTTTATAAAGAAAGATGCCTGCTGGAGCAGCCTTTCATAAAAGACAATACTCAAACGATCAATGAATTATTAATTGCAAATATTGCCAAAATAGGGGAAAATATTAAAGTTAATCGGTTCGTTCGATTCGAGGTTGGAGAGTGTTAGCCAGGTAAGAAACATTGCATTGTCCCTGTGCCCATGAAAAGTAATATCAAGTATAAACGTGTATTATTAAAGATAAGTGGTGAAGGTTTTGGTAGTGAAAATGGGCGTGGCATAGAAACAGAAAACTTTATTGCATTAGCCAAAGAAATACAAAAAGTTTCAGCAACTGGGGTTGAGCTGGCAATCGTTGTGGGTGGCGGCAACATTCTCCGTGGCGCAAAGTTCGGCAGCGCCGGCAAGTCCAGGGTGCAGGCTGACCAGGTAGGCATGATCGCCACGGCGATTAATGCGCTGCTCTTGCAGGACATATTAGAAGGGTTTGCCATCAAGTCGCATGTAATCAGCGCCATAGAGATTAAAAATATTACGGAACCCTTTGTACTGCGAAACTGTCTGTGCCATTTACAACAAAAGGACGTCGTTATATTCGCTGGGGGGACGGGAAACCCTTATTTTACAACTGATACGGCGGCAGCTTTGCGTGCGATTGAAATCGGCGCAGAGGTAATGTTAAAGGCAACGCGGGTTGATGGTGTATATACGGACGATCCCTTGAAAAATGCATCTGCAAAGTTATACAAAAAATTGACCTATATGGACGTCTTGAATAAGCAACTGGGAGTAATGGATCTAACGGCGATTTCTTTGAGTATGGAAAACAAATTGCCCATTATTGTTTTTAATATGAATAAACGTGAAAATATCAAAAAGGCAATTTTGGGAAAACCTGTTGGGACATATATCGGGGAATAATGAACTATGGCAAAAGAATCTATCTGTAAAGATGCACGAGCAAGGATGGAAAAGGTTGTTATGCACCTGCAAGATGAACTCAGGGGCTTAAGGACAGGCAGGGCAAGTCCGGGACTGGTGGAAAATATAAAAGTAGAATGTTACGGAGATCTTTCACCATTAAAACAGCTGGCGGTTATTTCCACCCCCGATGCACAGTCGATAACGATTAAACCGTATGATACTACGATAATCTCAAGTATCGAGAAGGCCATTTCTCAGTCCGATCTTGGTTTAACCCCTTCAGTCGAAGGAAAAGCACTTCGCATCGTGATTCCACCACTCAACGAGGAGCGAAGAAAGAAACTTTCCTTGCAAGCAAAAGATCAAGGGGAAGCGGCAAAGGTGTCTCTGCGAAATATCAGACACGATGCCAATAAGCAGACGGATAAAGAAGAGAAAGAAGGCATTCTGACCGAAGACGACGCCAAGCGTACCAAAGATGATGTCCAAAAGCTTATCTACGAATATGAGGGTAAGCTAAACGATTTGATTAAGAAAAAGACAGAAGAGATACTCAAGGTGTAAGAATGTCACTATAGTTTTATAGGTATAAAACAGGAGTGAAATCGGGGGTATAGCTCAGTTGGTAGAGCACCGCCCTTTTAAGGCGATTGTCGATGGTTCGAGTCCATCTGCCCTCACCATTTTAGTAAATTTATACCGCAGAGAAATCCGTGGTATAAATTTACTATGTGGCCCCATCGTCTAGCCTGGTCTAGGACAACAGATTTTCGATCTGTGAACTGGGGTTCAAATCCCCATGGGGTCAATTTTTTTTAAGCAAAAAAGCCATGTGATTACAAAAATCACATGGCTTTTTTTATTTGACAAAGATAACTATATTGCATATAAAATGAACAAGTAATGCAATAAGTTAAAAATTTAGGGGGGTGTTTATTACCGGCAAATACTTTGCTCCTTCACAAATTGTTAAAACCTGATTTTTATTGAGAATTTTCAAAAAACTAAATTGATACGAAAAGAGATATTGCATGGATAACCCTATAAAAGATGGTTACAAAGATGACAGAAACACGCAAAAAACCCCTGTCAATCTCGATGGTAAAATAAACCTCCATCGGGAAGAGGAGGAAGGAAGACACATACAACACCACAGTGGGCACCACAGCGGCCACCACAGGAGTCACCGCTGGCGAAAGTTTAAAGAAACCGCTACACCGTTATTAATTATCCTGGGAATTTGTTTTTTTGTGGCCCTTGTCCTTACCTATATAACAGGAGGTCTTCCAAACCTTATGGAAAAAATCGTCTCGAAAAACATAGAAAAGGCCATTCAGCGGACTACGGCAGAATTTTCAGAGGGGAAATTTAGTCCTGAAGCCCTCAAAGGCTTGGGCAAAAATATTGATATTGAAAAATTAAAAGGGCAAGCACTGAAAAATCTCGGTGGGTGGGGAGGAGATCGAGGGGAAGGACAATCGCCAGATGAATATAAGGGTCAGGAAGACTATCTGAAATACCTAAGAAGAGACGATCTCGAAAAAAAGAAAGAAATACTGCAAAGGTAAGATTTCATGGAATTGTAGCGTATTATTTTGGAATTGGAAAAAGCCATGAGAATCGTGCTTTTCTTTGTATTCCAGGTTCATTCTATATTAAAGATTTCCTGCTCTTAAGCGCCAGCGAGAGACAAAAGGAAGGTGGTATTGAATGGATACTCTAGATAATCGCAACACAGAAAATAAAGATGGGGATACCCCTGAGAGAAGGGAGAAAGAACGCAGAGACAATGAACGACGAACAGAAAGTGACAGACGCAGCGGCCTGGAAAGCACGAAACAGGATGGGGTTGAAAGAAGAACTGCTGCAGATCGTCGAGGGAAAGAGCAAAGAGGCCACGAGAGAAGAAGGCGACACAGTCATCGCCGGTGGAGGAAGTTAAAAAAAACAACCGCGACATTATTGGTTGTCATGGGAATATGTTTCTTTGTCGCCCTTTTACTTACCTATATAACAGGAGGTCTTCCAAACCTTATCGAAAAGGTTGTCTCGAAAAATATAGAAAAGGCCATACAGCGGACTACGGCAGAATTTTCAGAGGGGAAATTTAGTCCTGAAGCCCTTAAAGGCTTGGGCAAAAATATTGATATTGAAAAATTAAAAGGGCAAGCCATGAGAAACTTAGGCGGATGGGAGGGAGACCGTGGTGAAAAACAATCACCAGATAAATATAAAGGTCAGGAAGATTCTCTGAAATCCATGTCTAGAGACGATCTCGAAAAAAAGAAAGATTACTATAAGGATAAATACAAAGAAATGCTGCGAAGGTAATTAATATTAGCCTATCAGAATATCTATAGTAAATAGCGAAAGTCACCATTTTTATGCTAAAGAAAACCCGTGGACAAATTGACATTAGGGTTGTAATCCTCTTTGTATTTATCTTTATCTTTACCCTTATTATGGGAAAGTTCATAATCCGAACGTCGGCTAACCTTGTATTGGGTGCAGTATTCGGGATTGCGGTCTTCATCCTCTGTTTCATTAGCGTAAAATACGCCCTCTATACCCTAATATTTTCCATGTTACTTTCTCCGGAATTTGGCACCAGAACAACCGAGGGCGGGGGGATGACTGTTCGGCTGGATGATTTTTTACTGATAATCATAGCCTTTGGTTGGTTTGCAAGAACTGCTATCTATAAAGAATTGGGACTGTTTAAGAAAACACCTTTAAACAGACCCATTCTTTATTATATGTTAGCCTGTGGTGTATCAACAGCGCTTGGAATGATGTTTGGAAAGGTGCAACCATTCAAGGGGTTCTTTTTTCTCCTAAAGTATCTTGAGTATTTTATTGTTTATTTTATGGCAATAAATTATCTGCAAGATAGAAAACAAATCAGGAATCTGGTTATTGCGCTGATCATTGTATTTGTAATTGTTTGTTTTGCCTCTATAGCCCAAATACCACAAGGTGAAAGAATAACCGCTCCATTCGAGGGGAAAGGAGGGGAACCAAACACCTTAGGGGGATATTTACTCCTGTTACTCTCTGTTGTGGGGGGAATTCTCCTCAACACGGATAAAAACGATTCATTTAAATATAAAGCTATGCTTGGTCTCATGGTTTTCTTCGCAATTATACCTATACTGTTTTCTCAATCCAGAGGTACATGGACTGCGATTGTCCCCTGTTACCTTACTTTTTTAATCATCAGTAAAAAGAGGGCGCTGCTGGGTATCATGCTTGTGCTGATCCTCGTATTAGGCCCGTTCATGATACCAAAGGCAGTTAAAGAACGTTTTGAGTATACCTTTCAAAAACAAAAGGGATGGGCAGCCAAATACCAGGAAAAAGTCGGCGGTGTTACATTAGATACCTCAACTTCAGAAAGAATAAGCAGTATGAAAAAGGCGCTAGAAGCGTATGTCAGGCACCCCGTCTTTGGGTATGGAATAACGGGATGGCGTTTTTTGGATGCACAATATCTGAAGACTATGGTTGAAACTGGCATCTTGGGCATTACAGCTCTTGGTTTTTTGTTATATTCAACCCTGCGGGAAACGAGAAGGGTTTACAAAAATACGGAAGATAAATTTCACAAAGGCGTAGCCATGGGCTTTTTTGCCGGTATTATTGCTATGATGGCTCATGCCCTGGGCGCAAATACATTTATCATCGTGCGCATTATGGAACCCTTCTGGTTCCTCATGGCAATTGTCATCACCATCCCCATGGTTCAGGAGGCAGAGAAGTCACAAAAAGGGGAATTGGAAAAGAAGAACGACAAACCCGCCTTTACCCCATCACCATTTATTTTAAGGTGGTAATTTAATTGTATAGGAACTTTCATTTTATTTCAGCGGGTTCTTGGTAGTGGCAGACAAAAAATCCCCCTTAAAAAAGGGGGCTAGGGGGTTGTAAACTTGTCCTCGTGAAAACGGGGAATAGCCAAAAAAAACACAACCCCCTGAATCGTTTGACTGAGCTCACGACGAAGTCCCCCTTTTCTAAGGTGGAGTAACTCGTATCAGCAGAATAATTATTCCAATAATCGTAGAAACCAGAGTAGTTATAAACCCCACCTTAAAAAAATCCCAAAATCCCACATGAACGTATTCCTTTGAAAGTTCCAGGACAATCATATTAGCCACTGAACCCATAACCGTTAAATTACCTGCGAATGTACTGCTCATGGCCAATGCATACCACATAGTCTTTGGATCAATAAATGTGTCAATCCACGTTGCCGATAACAGGACAAAAGGAACATTCGACACAAGATTGGAAGCAATGACAGAAAATATACTGAAATGAACAATTTGGCTGGATGCCGTATTTCCCAGATAAGGTTCAACGGTATTGTGAGCCAGGGTTAAAAAGCCCGCCTTATTGATGCCGCCTACCACAATAAATAATCCACTGAAGAATAATAACAGCGTCCAGTCAACTTTTTCCATAGCATGCTGCGGTTTCGTCCCTGATATTATGAGGAGTGCAAGCCCACCTGTTATTGCAGACAGGGGGAGGTTGCCCGTAAAAATAAATCCTAAAAAGATGAAGAACATCACAACGAGAGACTTTGTGGTAAGTTTAATATCAAGATCGGGTTTTATTAATGCAATCGCATCCATCTTTTTAAAGTTAATATCTTTCCTGAATAATAGATAAATGATAAATACATTGGCTGCGAGACCGAGAAAACCGATCGGTAATAGGTGGATTGTAAAGTCCACATAAGGTATTTTCGAAAAAACGCCTATAAGCATGTTTTGTGGATTACCTGTTAAGGTAACTACACTCCCAATGTTGGAAGAGGTAGCCAGCGCTATGAGAAAAGGAACCGGATTGAGCTTTGTCTGGTTTAAGGCAAGTATCAGGAGCGGGGTAAACATCAAACAGATCGTATCATTCACGAAGAGCGCTGATAGAATGCCGCTGGAGAAAGATACAAAACACAACAAAATAAAGGAATTTCTGGCATGGGTAATCAGCAAATACGAAAGATATTTGAAACAATTCGCAATCTTGAGATAGGCGATAACGAGCATCATGCCCAGTAACAGCAAAATAGTATTAAAATCAATGGCTCGGTAAGCCTCGTCCAATGTTAACACACCGGCAAGCACCATCAGGACAGCGCCCAACAACGCCCCTGAAGGTCTGTCCAATCTGTGCCATTTCATCTTCTGGGCGGAGATGATGATGTAGGTGAGGATAAAAATAAGCAGCGATTTAATAAGCAATTTAATCCATTCAAAAGAATTAGGCGCTTAGCGCCTAATTGTGATTATCATTCCTGCAATAAATTTCCCTGTGATTCTCACTATTTTTTATAGTAGAATATGGGCATGAAAAAGAAACCTTTAAAGGAAACTAATCCATATTTAAAAGATCCGGAACTCTGTAAGGCATTATTCCATCAATCTGTTTCTTCATCAACTGCCATTGAAGGAGTATTGACCAAATACCCCAAACTTTCAAAATCGCTAGAGAAGAAACTTAAAGCTGTCTGTGTCCGCGAATCCGAAGTGTCCTACGAATAACAGCATTAAAAATCCTTTCCATTGGCAAATAATTATGCTCTATTCCGGCATGAATTGCCTGAAGGTAGTCATTCTTTCTTTTACCAACAATTCCGCTGAAATCCAGAGGTGGCAAACCTGCCTGCAAACCCATTAAATTTGATAGCATACGGGCCGCACGCCCATTTCCTTCACGAAAGGGGTGAATCATACCAACTCAGTATGAACTATAGCAAGAGACTTAGCTATCTGGTCTACGGTTTTAAAATTACAAGGAGTAAATTCATAGAGAGGCCCTTTCTCGAATTCGGACATCACTTTGGGAACTTGCATAGCAGCTGCAAAACTAAAGTCTCCCTTGCTGATATTAACCCGGCGATACTTTCCGGCCCATTCATAAACGTTTCCCAGCCAGATTTTATGAATGTTGCAAATATCGGTTGCGGTAAAACGATGATCGGCATCATAAATACCTGCCAATTTCCCAATCACCCGTAATTGCTCCTCCCTTTCTACTTTGTCCATCAACCGCTTGCTTTTTATGCCAAGCTTGTTCTTGAGGACACGGTCACGAGAGCCGGGCTCAAACTGTGCTTCGGGTAAAGCTGATGTGTCATATCTGTTGGCCTTTTTCATAAAAACAAGATATTCCCTGAACCAGTCATTTACATAAAAAGCCTATAATCATAAGAATCAGCCTCAAGCCTATGGAGAAGACGGCCGATCTCTAAGGCAAATTGAACGTATGAGTGCATCTATTTGCATGTGATCGCCTCCACAAACTTCTCTGCATCTTTTACCTTTATTTCCCCTGACAAAAGTTTAGGTAACAATGCATCACGGATTGCGGCAAGTGTGTGGGATTCCGTTTTATAATTAATTCCTTTAAACAATGGCTCAACTTCTGGAAATACTTTTAATACAACCTCAGAAGGGCATACTGCTTTAATCGTAAGCAACTCCGCTGCAATTGTAAATAAAAAAACGATTTGTGAATCGCCGTTACGTTTTGTGTCGTTTTATGTTTTCTGGATTATCTTCAAGAGGCATATGCAAAGACCATTACAAATTGAATTCCAGATACCGCCAAAAATGAGAAAATGCAAGGATAAGATACAGCTAACGATATAAAATCTCTCTTTGTTCTAAAGGTGCTAAAGGAGATTCACGTAAATTGCTAAACGTGATTACAAAGTACTACACAGGATGGATAACTATTTTCCTGACTTCTTTCACACGTCGAAATAAGATGGTGGATGCGAAAATTCTTAAAAAGGATGAAACAGCAAAAAGAGTAAGTAAGCGATAGCCAAAGACAGGTGGTATATGGGTTGCCAGAAAGCCGCCTAACAAAGTGCCAATGCAAACTGAAATGCCGGTAAAGGTATTAAAGTAAGAAATAACCCGGGTTCGTTTCTCCGGTATTACCGAATCGTAGATAAAATTGGACGAGCAGAGATTAAACCCTGCCCAAAATATACCCGCGAGCGTTTGAATTACCAATAAAAAATATACGTTTCTGGAGATGAGCCACATGGCAGGCAGGACGGATATAATCAAACAGCATATTCGTATAATCCGCCGATTCCCAATTGCATCCGCACGACGTCCCCAATAGCTTACGGCCACTATACTGGCAAGGGGAACGGTTGTGGTAACGATCGTGTAGGTAATGTAGGAAAATCCGAGGTCCCGGAGGATAAATACCGGGAAAAATGGCGAAGCCAGGAATACCGCAAAACTGAAGGAACTGTGAAACACCACATATTTCCCAAAATTTCCAACATTCAGTCTTCGCACGAATTGTGAAAACGAAAAATAGTGTTCCCTTTTTACCTCAAGGGGAGGTTCGTACATCCTGTTCAGAAAATAGCACGAGACATATCTTGAGACCAGTGCAACAAGAAATATGATGGTAAAGCCTGTAAGAGATTGTTTTTTGAATAGATGCAGGATGTAACCCGCAAGAAATGCGCTGATTACGGTGACCAGACCAACAATCCTTCCGCGTTTACTGAAAAATGCCCCTCTCTTTCTTTCGGGTACGAGGTCTGCCATAAGTGAGCCCCATGGGGGATTGGCAAAAGATGCAAACAGCAAATATAAGGTGGAAAAGAAAATAAGCGCCTGTACCTGGATGGATTGTGGCAGATATGGGATCATTGCAACAGGAAGTAACATGAGTGCCTGAAAGAAAACAGAGAGTACGATAACCTTCTTTCTGCTCCCAAGCCGTTCCGTAATATCGGCAGCCTTGAATTGCACAAGTGAAGGGACTAGCTGGGTAAAGGAACTCAATAAACCAATTTGGAGATTGGTGGCGCCGATGGCTACGGCAAACGGGTTTATATAGTTATCCCCAAATCCGGTAGTTGCAGCAAATGCCACACCGTCTTTGATGGAAAGGTCAAGACTTTTTTTAACAGCAATTTCTTCGTGTTGTCTATTTTGAGGTGCTTCCACAAAACGATTACAGTAGATATGAAAATATTAATTAAGGATATAGTCCCCGCAGCTTCTTTGCCTCTGCCACACGCCCTATGCCCAGCATCAGAGCTGCGGTACGCATATCCACGCCTTTTTTGTTAGAGAGTGCAAGCACCCTGTTGAACGTACCAACCATGACGTCTTTGAGTTTCTTTTGAACATCTTCTTCGCTCCAGAAATAACACTGGAGGTCCTGTACCCATTCAAAATACGAGACAGTCACGCCACCGGCATTGGCAAGGATATCCGGGACGAGAAACACCTTTTTGTCTTGTAATATTTTATCAGCCTCTTGTGTTGTCGGACCATTGGCGCCTTCCACGACAATTTTGGCCTTGACCTTATCGGCGTTCTTTTCCGTTATCTGTCCTTCTATGGCCGCTGGAACAATGACGTCGCAATCCAGTTCAAACAATTCCTCATTTGTTATAGCAGTTGCCTCCTTTAACCCGACAACATGCTTATTTTCTTTAATATGATGCATGAGGTACGGAACAAGGATACCTTTGGGATTGTATGCCCCACCGCTGACATCGCTCACTGCCACGATATTACAACCCTGCTCGTAGAGAAGGCGGGCAGCCACAGACCCGACATTTCCCAATCCCTGAATCGCAACTCGCAGACCGCGGAGTTCCTTATATAAAACCCTTGCAGCCTCCATAACCATATAGGCAACACCCTGTCCTGTGCCTTCTGCCCTACCCAGCGAACCACCCAATAACAATGGTTTACCAGTAACGACACCCAGGACGGTATTGCCTTGCTGCATACTGTAAGTATCCATCATCCATGCCATAGTTTGTGAATTGGTGTAAAGATCGGGGGCGGGAATATCTTTGTCGGGTCCTATGATTTGAACAATTTCAGTGGTGTAACGTCGGGTCATGCGTTCCAACTCGTTTTGTGACATTTCTTCGGGATTGCATTGCACGCCTCCTTTTGCTCCGCCATACGGCATGTGCATGAGTGCGCATTTCCATGTCATCAACATTGCGAGTGCAGAAACTTCTTCAAGGTCTACATTGGGATGATAACGAATACCGCCTTTGGAAGGGCCAAGCGTAATATCGTGCTGCACCCGATACCCTTTGAATACCTTCGCTTTGCCAGTGTCCATTTTAACAGGTACAGAAACAATAAGGGAGCGCTTTGGATTCCTCATACGCTCCCTTATGCCATCTTCTATATTTAACATCTCTGCAACGGTATCAAATTGCTTGAGTGCCGTTTCATAAAGGATATTGTTTGCATTCATCCACCGTTACCTCACATTGAATCAAATTATTTACTCCCGAACAGAGTCGCCAGGAAAATCGAAAGACATTATAGTAAGTTAAAACGAAGAATGCAAGTCCGCGAGATATTTTTCCCACATAGAAATTTTAAATTCCTCACGAAACTTATCATTCTACGAACTCAATGGTTTCATATTATGCTGCAAATCTAGCCTATAACAAGAAAACACACTTGATTATACTTATACAAATGAGTAATATGTTGTCGATGTTAGGCTACATAATGTGACATTAGGTTTCGCAAATGACGTTAAATAATATGATAATTGGGAAGCCTAATATAAAGTTGGGCCGCTCACACATAATCACGTTACATGCGCTACAAAACTCGTCAATTCGTCTTTTACCGAACTTATGAAATGGCATCTCTGGTTGAAGCCTGTGTGAGCAATTCGTCATCGTTCATGGAAATCGACTGGGAAAACCCTGACGTTCTGAAGTGTGTTTCCGAATTTTCCAAAACAAGCCTTCTTCACTACTATATTTACGCGATGGTCTCAGTTGAAGAACGACGTGACCTTTTGAAGAACGATGACATTTACGAAGACAGTGAAGAAGAGAGAGAAAACGTAGAAGCGGCCCTGCGAGCGTATAGCATTGACCATTTGCCTTATTCGGAGTTTCTTTCAACCAGCGCAGGCGACACGGTGGAAGATTTCCCTTTTCGCCAATGGTTTCGCTCCCAAGAAGATAAATTTGAGTTGCTCTGGGAAAAGATAACTGACGAAGTTTTCCATTTACTGTTTGCCAATCGAGCATTCTTGTTGCAATTCAATCAATCACTTGCCGACTATCTCAAGTCAGGTGAAGTAAATCTTCCAGCAGAACACCTTGACGAGAAAGGAGTCATAAAACGACAACCCTATTCCCCTACTTGGGTCAAAAAGGCGATTTACTATCGTGACCAAGGCCGATGTGTTTTGTGCCAGCGGGACCTCACAGGTTTACTCAGTACAGACCAGCGCATCCACTATGACCATATAGTGCCGATCAATCTTTGGGGAACCAATGACCCTTGCAACTTGCAACTACTTTGCGAAGACTGCAATTTGCGAAAGTCAGGCACATCGGCCAAGACTGCAACTCGGTATCATCCGTGGTGGGATTACTAACAAAGGCGGCCCAACACGGGCATGCAGGCGACGGGGCTACAGCCCAGCGCATGATACCTGCCGTTAGGCGAAAAATTATGGCATCACAAAAACTGATTGACGATTTTTGTATATTTCGAGACCACTGCCGTATAGTTCGGCGGAAATACAATACTTACAACCATTTGTTTTTTTCTGGGGTAGATGAATTGTTAAATAAAACCGCCCCCGTCTTCTTTACTGAGATAGCTGAAATAATGCTTAGAGACTGGCTGTTGCAGGTATGTAAAATAATGGATCCGCCAACAAAAAAAGTAAAAGGGATTACATATGAAACATTATCAATAGAATTGTTGAAGACTCGACTGAGTGAAGAAAATTTACTAACGGATCAAATCAAAAAGCTATCAAGTAAGATATTGGCCTATGGCGATTTAATTAAACCAGCTAGAAACAAAATAATAGCTCATTTTGATCGTGATAGTGCCGTGAGTGGGATCGTGCTTGGCGATCATGATGAAAAACTGTTGAGCGATTTTCTTGCCAATCTTCAACAGTATTGCGATGAGGTAGGCCGGGCTATTGGAGTAAATCCATTAGATTTTTCGGCAAGTCGATGCAAAGGTGACGTTCTGGATTTGATAAGGGTACTTAGGAAATATTTCAAAGACGCCTAACAAACGCATACAGCGAACGACCGCCGCTGATGCTCGCCGTTAGGCAGCAGAAAAATTTATCGCCAAGAACATACATGGATGAGATAAAGAAAGAAATTCAAACCAGATTACAAGAACTTGAGCAAGAAGAAAGAGTGTGCATCTTTTACGCTTGCGAGTCTGGAAGCAGGGCATGGGGTTTTCCTTCCGCAGATAGTGATTATGATGTGCGCTTTTTGTATATTCACCCTCAAAATTGGTATCTCGGTATTGATGTAAAACGAGATGTGATTGAACGACCCGGTAACGATTTGATAGACCTAAGTGGTTGGGACATCAGAAAAGCCCTTAAACTCTTCCGAAAGCCAAACCCACCGTTGCTAGAATGGTTAAATTCACCCATAATTTATCAACAACGGCTTGATATTGTAGATAAAATCAAAACATTAATGCCGGAGTATTATTCTCCCAAATCGTGCCTTTATCATTATCTACACATGGCCGAAGGCAACTTTAGAGAATATCTCAAAGGCGAAATCGTGTGGGTGAAGAAATATTTTTACGTGCTCCGTCCGATATTAGCGTGTAAGTGGATCGAAGCAGGCTATGGGGTTGTACCAATGGAATTCGAGGTTTTGGTTGACCGCATAGTAACATCGAGGGAGTTAAAGGAAGCCATAAAAGAGTTGGTGGGGTGTAAAAAAGGCGGGCAAGAACTAGATAAGGGGCCAAGAATACCTATCATGAGCGAGTTTGTTGAGGCAGAACTTGAAAGGCTTGGGAGCAAAAAGCCCGATGGGAACAGTTTTAGACCCGATACTGAAAAGCTAGATGAACTATTTCGCTGGTCATTAGAAATAGCCTGGGCAAAAACTGCCGCAAGTGAAGGCCACGTTAGGTAATGCTTTGGCTCTTGTGATAAGAGGTTGGAAAGCGAAGCAAAGGTTGTCCTATTTGTCGATTCTCTCCAATGCAAGCAGAAAACCGTATATGATAGCCTGCGGTCGCGGGGGACAGCCCGGAATATAAACATCTACGGGAACAACGTTGTCAATTCCATTTTTCGTAGCATAGCAGTTACTAAAGACACCTCCGCTGCATGCGCATGCACCCAAGGCAATAACCATCTTTGGCTCAGGGGTGGCATGATAGGTCTTTATCAACGCGGTTTCAAGATTTCTTGTCGGAGGTCCCGTAACGAGCAGGCAATCGGCGTGGCGCGGCGAGGCAACAACATCAATACCGAATCTCTGTAAATCATGTACTGGACTGTTGTATAAGGCTACAAACTCCCACTCACAACCATTACATGAGCCGGCATCCACTTCACGCACGTGGAGTGAACGTTTGAACACAGAAAATATCTTTTCTTTTAGTTTTTCCCCGAGTTCCTCAACTGATGCCTTTGTGTCTAACCCGGCCTTAACTAAAAGGTCTTCCTTATTTGTTGCTGCAAGCTCAAAATCATTCGTTATCCTGATGGCTTTGTAAGGACACGCCTCCTCACACATGCCGCAAAACACACATTTTGCGTGAGAGAGCTGCAAATATCGTTTTCCCTTTTCCTCTATCCATGTATAAGCATTTGTTGGACAGACCTCTACGCACGCATTGCACTGCTTACACCGTTCGTTATCTATCTCAATCCTGCCCCGGAAACGCAAAGGAGCAGGTTCTTTTTCTTTTGGATATTTTGAGGTAACTACACCTGTTTGTAAACTTTTTTGAAATTTTGTAAACATTTTATGTTAGCCCACGAAATACACGAAATAACGCTAAAATAAACTATAATAAACCCCGAATCAAATCATGTTACTGCCTTTGCAAGGACTTGCAATAATAATGTAAGCCTTTATTCATGCATTACCTTGTTGATCTTTCTCTGTTAACACAAACCGTTTATATTCTAATTTAGGGTAATGACCAAAATTTACAAGAATACCTAACTTAAAACCAGTCGCATTTAAGTAGTTAATGATTTGTGCTTCATGCTCATCCACAAGGTTTGAAACTGCTTTTATTTCAATGATAATTTTATCATAACATACAAAATCTGGTTTATACGTCTGCTTTAATTGTTTATTTCTGTATGTGAGTTTTACTTCTTTGTAAGATTCAAATGGAATCCCTTGCTCCTCAAATTCAATTTCTAAACATTCCTGATATACATTTTCCAAAAAACCACATCCCATTGCTTTGTAAACGTTAAAGCAAGCCCCGATAATCTTATAACTTTCATCAGGATATAAGATTCCTGACATATCCGCCCTTTCGTGATTTTCGCGTATTTCGTGGGCTAATTTACAGATCAGTGCATGAATAACATAATTCGAAACTCTTATTAATCAATGGAAAATCCGGAACAATGTTGCCAGGGATCGTATAAGGAATAGACGGCCAGTTACAGAAAGAAGGGGAGCGTACCTTATATCGGTATAACATATTGTTCGGCGCTGTCATGATCCAGTAAATATCTTCACCCCGAGGCGATTCCACATAGCTCAATGCCTGTTTATAAGGAGGAAGTTCCTTCATTGAAGTTTTGATGGGACCTTCAGGCATTTTATCAAAGCACTGCTCAATGATGGAAATGGATTGATAAACCTCGTCAATTCTTACCTTAATTCTTGCCCACACATCACCTTCATCATAATAGACAGGAATATCGAATTCAACTTCACTGTAAGCAGCATAGGGGTGATTAATTCTGGTGTCTCTGCAAATTCCTGATGCCCTTGCAGGCACACCAACGACACCAAACCCTTTGGCATGCTCTAAAGAAAGTCTTCCGGTAGTCTCGACCCTGTCCATGAAAGAGGACGATTTAGACATAATTTCAGTGAGTTCTTTAAAGTCCGTTTTCACACGATTCAGCAGACCTAAAATATGCTTTTTCAAATCGTCATTAATATCGAAACGCACACCGCCCATGGTAATCATGCCTCTTAAATAGCGGTTACCGCAAATAGTTTCATTAAGCTGTTGTATATATTCACGCATCCTGAAGCCATGTGAGCCGCACATCAAAAAGGAAGCGCCGACACAAACATTGCCAACATCGCCTATATGGTTGTAGAGTCTTTCTAATTCCAGAAGGATAGTTCTTATAAATTTTGCACGCGGTGGTATTTCGATACCCGCCACCTTCTCAATAGCCTGGCAATAGCCGGTTGCATGTGAAGCGGCGCAAACACCGCAGATCCGCTCGGCAAGAAATAACGCCTTTGTATATGACATAGCTTCAAATAATTTTTCTGTGCCTTTGTGGGTAAAAAATAATTTTGCGTCCAAATAGAGAATGGTATCACCTACAGCGCTAAATCGGAAATGACCAGGTTCTATAATGCCTGCGTGTATTGGACCTACCGGTATTTCAAAAACACCTTCGCCGTCTACCCGCGCAAAAGGCAGTTTCGATTCGAGATGCGGCAGCCTCGTATTCGCATGAAAATCTTTCCTGAGTGGATATGTATTCTCAGGCATATTGCCGTGTAATACAAGCGTATATGGGTCCGGATGTCCTACGGGTTCAAGTCCAAACATGTCCTTTATTTCACGTTCATACCAGTGAGCGGCAGGAATGTAAGGAGTGATTGATGGAAAGTTTGGGGATTGTTCACTTATGGGAACATACACGATAAAAAATAAATCTTTATCCGGCAAAGAAAAGACATAATAAATGGTAAAGTTTTTATTGAGACTTCTTTCATCATTACAAACTATAGAAGAAAGAGGCGCTTGGAATGTTTTATGGATATATGTGCAGACATCCTCAAGATTATCCGTATTTGTGGAGATGTAGATCTCATTTTCCAATGAACCTTTAGCGACTGTAACATTCGCTTTGAAACGATTCATTATATTGTCGAGATAGGGTTGTCTACTGACACTCATTACGCATTCCTCATAATATCATATATATTCCGAAGTACTTCACGGAGCAAAGGTGGTATATAAAAGCTGATTATCAAAACAAAGAACAAAAGGAAAAGCATCGCTGCAGTAGTAAATTTACTCGTTTCACCCTTTGGGATATCTCCGGTAGGTGTACCAAAGATCATCCTGAACATGTTATAGATAAATCCAACAAAAATAAGTGTAATGCATACAATAACTATACAAGTGAATATAATAGTAAATAGATTCCCGCTATGAAAACCATCTGCAAGAATCAGAAATTCACTAACAAATATATTAAATGGAGGGGTGCCGGTAATGGCAAATACAGCAATAGCCAAAATGGTACCCGTGACAGGAAGAGTCTTGATGACGCCCTTTATATTTTCCATTTCCGTAGTTTTATATTTTAAGAATAGGTTTCCAGCACAGAAAAACAGGAGAGCTTTTGTTACGGCATGGTTAAATGTATGGAGCTCTGCGCCATAAACACTGTACATACCGCCAAAACCTATTCCAAGAGCAATAACTCCGATATGCTCCACACTGCTAAAAGCCAAAAGCCGCTTATAATCTTTTTGTATAAGAATAAACGGCACAGAAACAATAATAGAGATAAGCCCGAAAATCATCAGAAGAGTGCAGGAGTAATCGCTTCCAACGCACTTGGACGTAAGAATGTGATAGCGAATGATGCCGTACATAGAACAATTAATTAACACGCCTGAAAACAACGCGCTTATGGGTGAGGGAGCCTGGCTATGCGCATCAGGAAGCCATGTATGCATAGGAGCCAAACCTGCCTTTGTTCCGTATCCCACCAGAATAAAAAGAAAGGCCAGTTTCATTAAATGAGGTTCAAATTTATCCGCCACAGTTCGTAAGTCTGACCAATTCAGTGCATATCCAATTTCACCAAGAACGCCCTTCGCTGAATGATAGGTTAATATAACACCAAACAGCGCCAGCGTAATACCTACGGAACAAAGTATTATATATTTCCACGCTGCCTCCTGATGTTGTTTCCCGTTATAAAACCCCACTAAAAATGTAGTTGCTAATGTGGTGCCCTCAATAGCAACCCACATAACTCCCAGGTTGTTTAACACACAAACCAGCAGCATCGTGAAAATAAACATATGCATAAGGAAATAATACCATTGCAGCTTCTTTTCAGATATTTTACCCCAACGGAGCTCCGCCTCCATATACCCAGCCGAGTACAGAGCTGCTGCAAATGCTACGATCGTAACAATCTGGGTAGTGAGAATGGTTAATGCATCTACATAAAAGAAATTATTAAATCCCTGGAGCGTCTTATAGGTGTAAATATTGTAGTTGAGGTATATGTTGTAGACTAAGGCTATAAAACTACCCGCAATACTTATGTACTTTGAAATGCCATGTTTTTTTGTAAAAACACATGCTATGGCAGTTATTATGGGTATAATTAAAAGTAGTAGTATTATCATCTATTCCCTGAGCTCCCTTAACAAGTCTGTATCGAGATCATCAAAGGATTCCTTGATTCTATACACATAAATTCCCATAATGATTACGCTCACCAAGATGTCAAAAAACAACCCTAATTCCACAATGAGCGGCATACCATACGAGGTAGACAATGCGGCGAAAAACATACCATCTTCCATAGTAATAAGCCCAATTATTTGAGTAATAGCCTGCTTTCTGCTAATCATAATAAAGAACCCAAGAAGGGTAATGGAAAGTGCGATAGGCAAGCAATGCCGCATGAAGATATTTTCAAACTGGATAATATTTTGTGTTGAATAATATGCAATAAGAATAATGCAGCAAGCAAGTATAAGAGCTAACGTATAATTAATATAAGACCCCACCTCTTTTTTGATATTATTCTTTTTAACAATATAAAACAAAAAACCAGGAATAACGACAACCTTGAGCGCCAGAGAAATACCCGTAGTAATATAAATATGGTGGATACCGGAAAAATAGGCAATCAAACCACTCGCAAGGGTCAACATAAAAGAACGACAGGCATAAGCCCATATACAAGTCCTCAATCTGCTAGTGCCAATGAGGACAATGGTGGTCATAAGCATCAAAACTGCCAGGATATCAATTGCCCTTGAATTTACAATAATCTGCTGTGTCATGATATATTACCTTACCACATACAGTGATATAACAGCTAAAATAGATAAAATGAATGCCGTGCCTAACAAATTTGGTATACGAAATAATCGGATCTTCGCAAAAGACATTTCTACAATAACTATCAAAAATGCAAAGAAACCAATTTTAACAACATAAAGGGCAAATGCGATTATTAAACCAGAAAAGGTAAGACCATCAGCAATACCCCAGGGGAAAAATATATTAACTAATATTGTTAGCAACAAAAGCAATTTCATTGAGGATGCCCATTCTACCAAAGCCAAATATCTCCCGGAAAACTCAAGTATCATACCTTCATGAATCATCGTCAGTTCCAGGTGGGTAAATGGATTATCAACGGGAATTCTTCCTGCCTCAGCAATGAGCACAATTGTCAGCGCTGCAAATGCCAAAATGAGCGATGGATTCAACAGAAGAATGCTATTGTTAAGCAGAGTACTTGTTATATTACTTAAATTGGTGGAATTAACCGTTAAGGCAACAGTAAAAAAGGAGAGTATCATTGCAGGTTCTGCCATAGAAGACACCATCATCTCCCTGCTTCCACCCATACCACCGAATGCGCTGCCTGTATCTAGCGAAGTCAAAACAAGGAAAAACCTCGCCAGGGCAAATAAATATATAATAAGTATAATATCACCGGTGAAATTCAAGGGAACCTGCGCTGATAAAACCGGAACGAGCAATGAGATTATTAAAATTGAGATGAATGTTACGTATGGCGTTGCCCTGAAAATCCAGGAAGACGTTTCTGAAACAACGGCATCTTTACGGAGCAATTTTACAAGATTGTAATACGGCTGAAATATGCTTGCGCCTCTTCGGCATTGCAAACGTGCCTCAATCTTGTTAATAAACCCCTTAACAAGAGGCGAAAACCCCACTATGACAAGGATTTGAAGAATAGGAAGAATAATTTCTGCAGTCAAGCCCGTTTCCTTATTAATGTATTATTTCCCAACAAATAGAATCAATATAATCAACGTTATAAAGATGTAAGTAAGATAAATATGGATACTACCTGTATGCACCCACCTTACCCTGGTAGACATATTTAAAACAAACCGAGAAACAGGACCATATAAATACTTCTCAAAGATAGGTGTTACCTCGCTAATATAGGTAATAGACTTGACAAAGAAATTAGGGACGGAATATTCCGTGCGAACTTCAAGCTGAGGTCTGTATAAATTACTAAAGATAGTCTTAAATGGTCTCGTAAAGGCTGTCGCTGTATATTCTAGCCTGGGTTCGGGGGATATCCCACACGTCCATGTCTCATAAATTTTCTTTACAAAACGGGGTCTTATTAAAGTTAAACCTCCAAAGGTAACGGCTAAAAGCATCAATCCCAAAACGGTAGCGCTTTTTGGTGATAACTCTGTAAAATTCGTCTGAACCGACTTGGTATGTAACCAATCATAAGAAGTAATAGCCGGCAAAATATTCGTATTTAAAAGATGTGTATTTACGGAATTTATTACCATCATAACCTTTACAGGGAAAATACCTAAAAACACACACAGTGAAGCCAAAAGCCCCATACTCACCAGCATAATTACCGGCACTTCCTTCGCTTTTTTCGCGTGATCGGAACGTGGCATTGCAAGAAATGAAATTCCAAAAGCCTTAACAAAACACGTAGCAACGAGTGCGCCAGTCAAGGCAACAATAGCGCCGCAAATAATCGTTATTATCTTGATGATTACCGATGGAATATAAACCCCATTGAGTATGGATTGGAATATAAGCCATTCGCTAAGAAAACCGTTTAAGGGAGGAATTGCCGAAATAGCTAAGGCGCCCACAAGGAATAGCGGCGCAGTAACCCGTAAACGTTTTATTAATCCGCCCAATTCTTCGATATTTTTTGTATGTGTTGCGTAATAAATATTTCCGGCACAACCAAAAAGCAGACTTTTAAACACTGCATGATTAACCAGGTGATACAAACCTGCCATCATTGCCAGGGATGATAAAGCCATCAAGTTATAGGATTTAAAAATCATTGATAGCCCGATACCAATAATAATGATGCCATTATTTTCTATACTACTGTATGCAAGCAAGGTCTTTATATCCCTTTCCGTAAGGGCATAAAGTATCCCCAGCAGAGCAGAAGAGGCGCCAATAATAAGAACTACGACTCCCCACCACGGTGGACAAGGTGTTAGAAATTCGAAATAAAACCGTATGAAACCGTAAATAGCCGTCTTAATCATAACGCCGGACATAACCATTGAAACGTTACTTGGCGCTGCCGGATGCGCCATCGGAAGCCACAGATGCAAGGGGAAAATTCCTGCCTTAATACCAAAACCTATGATTACCAAAAAGAACACAACATTTTTATATATCAGAGGCATGTGACTACCGACCTTCCTGAAATCATCAAAGCCGAAGTCCCATGTCCCTGTATAAGCAAACATTATAAAAAAGGCGACGGAAAGAAATACGGCACCGATATGCGCCATGATTATATACATAAATCCCGCCTTCATATTGACAGGATTTTCATGCTCATATATCACCAGAAAGAATGACACGACCGTCATCAATTCCCATACGATCATGAATACTACTGCATTATTAGCCGTAACGACGAGAAGCATGGACGCAAGGAATATGTTGTAATTAAATCCTAAAAAACGGGTATCGCGTTTGTTAACATATAACCGCGTATAACCGATTGAGTATATGGCAGCGACAAAACCGATTACAGATATGGCAAGAATAAAATATGAGGAGACAGGATCTAACAGGAAATTGTATTTAATAATGGCATGATAGATAGTGAAATCAAGACGTATCGTCGAACCAGCGGAAAGCGCAACCACGGCTGTTGCAATACTAAAACACGACGCAATTGCTGCAAAAATGAGAGCAATGTAATTGCCAACCCGTTGCCATCCATAAAAGCATAACGCAAACAACGAACCTGCTAAATACAGGATTATCGAAATAATAAATAAATGTGATATATGTTCGGCCATTGTTTATGGATTGTTCGAGCGTGTAAAGAATAAAATTTACATGTTAAGAAAAGCCTCGTTTCGCAAATATAAAGCGGTACTGTTTTCTTTGAGAAGATTGAAAGCAAAACTATATAAGCGGATTACGTTACCAAAAAAAAGGCGAAATTCAAGTATTTTTTTAAAATATTTTGTAGCAAGAAGTTAGAAACAAATAAATTTTACAAATAACAAATACTTCAGTGCCGGTAAAACGCTTTGTAACCAGTCTAAAAACAAAACGTTGTGGCAGGGGAAATGCAAGAATTTTTATTTTAGAAGCAGTCTCTGGGAATGAGAAAATTTGTACTGCATTTTATTGAATTTATGATCGCGAGAAGTCTTTGGTCATAACATGGGCATTGCTGCCGTCACGATAATAATTGTGCAAAACGGCAGGAGACTTCAAATATCCGCAGTGTTTGTAAAAGTGTTGGGCATCGGTGTTATTGGTATTAACTTCTAATTTGACCTTCTTGATATCGCGGGAAAAAAATTCTTCTTCGAGGAGTTGAACAAGACGAATGGCAATGCCCTTTTTGCGATATTCATCAAGAACACACAGGGAAAGTATCCTGTCAAACAACTTTTTTAAACAGTTCGCCTCTTGCTTCAGTAAAAAGCAACTGGGGCAGCGAATGATTACGACGACCGGTATGCCATCTCATAAATTGATTTTGAATGCGGACCAAGGAAGACGCGCGCGTAAATCCGGATGAGGGAAAGTCCATCAATGACATAGCACAGCGAAACCATCGTAGCCAATACGAACTGGTCCTCACGAATGTGGATAAAGATCAGGTCTTCTCCCACAAAGGTCGGCGAGATCGGGAATCCTGATACCCCCAGACATGCCAGGAGAAAAACAAAGGCAAATTTCGGATGGCGGTACGAATGCCCGTGAAACTGATTCATGTCAATGCTGCCTTCGTGAGAACGCAGCCACCAGAGGCAGAGGTAACCCACGATGCCGGCCACGGCCACACCGCTTAAATAAAGATAATCCTCATTAAAATAGAACTGCTCGTTGGCTGAAATCGCCAGCGCAACCCAGAAGTGATGCATCACCACCAGCAACCAGCTCATGCGCGCCAGCTTTCTTTCGGAGAATGATTTCAACACCATCATCAGGGCAATGGAACAGAACAGGTACGGGAGAGAATCTTCAACAGGTTCCGGAAGCAGTTCCCGGTAGTAAGCAAGAGCCACACCTATGAGATAAGCCGGGATACCGAAATAGACAGCCCGGTTTAGGGTAAGGAAATCCAGCCATTTCCCCAACCACTTTACTGGGTTCCATAGATAGCGGTACATCAGGTTGTCAAGATTCCATTCTTTCATGCATAGCATGTAAATGGTGTATGCAGTCTTTCTGGAAAAAGAATCTTCAAAGGTATGCTCGCGGGGTTTAAAGTTGTAAAACTGTTCCCGTATCAGGTAACTCACCACCGAAGGGGAAACCAAAAGCTGGTACGCCCGCAGGAAGGCATTTCCGGCAAAGTGAACCAAGGCAACCTCCTCAAAACCGGCTGCCACTTCGATAAACATAATCCCGATTTGTGCGGCAGACGCATAGGCGATCTGGGTTTTTATCGTTGACTGTACCCGTGCAATTCCCGTGGCAATGATACTGGTCGTTAACCCGATCACACCGATAAAAATCCGAACGGGTAACTGATGCTCCCAAAAGGGAAACGTACGCAACAGGACAAAGACGCCTATGTGAACGGAAAGACTACCGTAAAAAATGGCGCTGGATGGAGTGGGTCCTTCCATGGCGCGTGGCAACCACGAGGTAACCGGAAATTGCGCCGATTTTGCTACTGCTGACAGTAATATCATCAAGGAGATAAGTAGGCCAATGAGTGTGTTCGTTTGAAGTTGTGTGCTTACTAATTCATGATTATTCAACTGCAAAAAGGATACATTCCCGTGCCACAGGTGATGGCTCATCCACATGGCCATTATCAGCCCCACGTCGCCAAGGCGGTAAACGGAAACTACCTTTACGGCATTTTTCGCAGGCAGATAGCGGTCCCGGTAAAAGGCAATCAGCAAGAAGGAAGAGATGCCAAGCATTTCCCACCCGACAAAAAGTGTTTCCATGTTGCCGGAGAAAATGGCAATGTTGTACCCCAGATAAAATAAAAGAATCGTATTAAAAAATCGTTTATAGCCTTCTTCGCGATGCAAGTAATAGCGGCTGTACGTGGTTACCTGGAAAAGGATGATATCGCCTACTATCAGGTAGGTTGCGGTAACTTTGTCAAAATAAAAACTAAGAAAAAATGAGTATTTGGAAGTTTGGTAGATGGCCCATCCCGGCAGGTTAAGGAAAGAGTGATGTTGCAAAAGCCAAAATACAATAAATCCGGCGGCCGTCAGCAAATGCAATCCTACCGTGGTAAAAGCTGCCCAGGAAATAACATTTTCATTTTTCTTCGGAATCAGTATGTTTATCAGAAATCCTAATATCGGGAGTAGTATAAAACAAGGAAGAAACATTGCCATGTCGCCTGTTTTATACATCGTCGATAAATAAGAGAGACCGTTATTCAGTATTTGCATGGTTCCATTCGTCCAATTGTTGGTTGTGGCAATAACATTACTTTGTTAAAAAAAAGTATGCAAAACTATCCTAATAAGTAGACGGGTAAATTATCAATATTCGCTTCTATCTGTGGCGTCATATCTGAAACCGTCTCGATTGTTTGCTTGAGTGGCTTGTACGGAAAGAAAGCCCCATCCTTAAAACGGGAAAGTTCCTGCGTTTCCGGATTGATCACAACGAGGTGCACCCATTCATTGATAAACCATTCATAGGTTGCCGGCGATGATTGAATTGTTTTCAGCGCCACGTGGGGGAAATGTTCTACAATGACCAGGAGCCGGACGGGGTCATGCACCTCAATCATCTGGCTGGGAAGCCCTGGCCTCAAATCCCCGTCGGCGCCATTGGCGACGCCAAACAGTCCCATGACGTTGTGGGGAAGTTTTGTCCCTGCGCCCAGTTTCTGGTTATCCACCCGTGAGAAAAAATATTCAAGGTTGATGCCGCCGCACACGGGGGCCACGGCATTTAAAATATTGAGCAGATATTTTCCCTCCGGATCTACCCGGTAATCAAATGAATTCATAAAGCACCGCCGGTCTAAAAACAGGTGCGATGTCAGCGACCTTCTGCCAACAACGCACAGCGCGTTCGTGGCGTGGTTCAGTTCAGGACGCGGTTCGAACAGAGATACTGACCGCCGCATAATTTCTTTATGGATGGTTTCCGGTTGTTGCCTGGTGTTAATGGAAACAAACCTTCTCGATCGTTCTTTGGCATTAAGGTCCAGCGCCTTTTCAAAGGATTGGTGGTTGATTTGATGGCTTTTCTGGTTGTCCGGTGACAGAGAGTCTTCATCAAAAAAAATAATTTCGTCGCGGGTGGTATCATGCAGGCCGCCCACAAACTGTGTCTCAGGCGGGACAACAACCCCTCGTGCGCTCAGAATCTTTCTCACTTCGGGATGATTGATTATGTGGCACATCACGCGCGAGTTGACAGAGCCAGCCCTCCCGGAGCAAGCGCCGCAGTCATACGCTGCATAGTGCGGATTATTCACACTGCTTGAACCATGTCCTATAATATACACGATCGGGGCAAAATCTTTCACCAGTCCGATGCTTTTCAGAAGTCCTTCGGCGCGGTTTGCCATCTCCTCGAAGGTGTACCCTATTTGCAGGCCATTTTCCTTATTATCCGGATGGGTATTTTCGATTATTAGCTTTGAAAACTTGTCCATGTGGCGGAAGGAGTATGCCGCAGCAGGTCCCATCGTTGGCCTGAAAATGTTGAAAAATAAACGGAACGCAGACCAGAACCCAATCGTATGGGCAATCAGCGCCCCGCCAAAAAAAGAGTGGGCATATTTGGAAAAATGCACGTCCTTCTTCCTTTCGCTTTTGCTATCGACTTGCTTGATTAAATGTTTGGGTGTCACGGGCCAGGGGCACAACTTCGTATAAAACTTTCCGCCATCGGGCTGATAGAAAAACTCCACGCTGAAAAATCCGGGCGCCCCGAAGGTTTCACAGTCGGGAACAATTTTTTCAATGTAACGACGGAACGAACACTCCCGGTCGTCAATGCAAAAAATCGCCTGGAAACTAGCATGATTCGCCTTCTTTTCTTCCCGTTTTTTTGCGGTGAGACCTGAGAGGACTTCATTATAATAGCTCCATTCGAACGCCTCCTGCCAGAGCTGCCTGATTTCATGCAGTTCCCGTTCCGGAACCTCTGCGAAGAGATCAAAGGGCTTTTCCGTAAGGCTTTTGCTGAGCGGCTGCCAGTTTTTGCCAAAGCGAAAATCGAGCGCATCTATTTCCAGCAGGAGCTCAAACACAATCAGTTCCTGGAGGGTAATTTGCTTTCGGTCCAGCAGGGTTTGCGGCACATCCTCCACGGTGGAAACCATCCCAGACCAACCCTGGTGGGCGAACTGCTGGTCAAATAGGTATTGCTTGTAGAGCGATTCATCTCCAACCAGGATGTCCAGCAACGCACCAATTTTACATTCACTTTTCAGTAAAAGTCTTCTGGGCCAGTCTGTTTTGAAAAAGCTGGTAAAACTGATTTGCTCCATTTCTCTGATGGAGGCGAGAAAGCCCTTATTCCTGACGGGAAAACTCCATATTGAAATGCCCTGGTCCAGGTAACTGCAAAGAATGCGGAAGAGCAGCGGATGTACCAGAGAATCCAGGTCTATCTTGTAATGCCTTTTCCAGTTGGCGCGCAAGGAACCTATCCGGGGCGGCGGGAGTTCACCGTATTGCTTGGAAACCGCATACTCCTTCCATTCTTTCATACGGGCAGGACCCTTTCGTTCAATAATCACTTTTTCAAGCACATCTTCCCGAATGCGGTTCGATTTGTAAAGGGAGCGGTATTCGTCAATGGAGAAACTAACGCTATAACCAAATATTTCCGAGGCACGGCTGGTGCCGTCGTGGAATTTCAGGTTCTGAAATCCGTGCAGTGTATTGTGATGGATAAAGTCTTTTAAAGGAGCCTGGGCGGGTAAATAGTGCTTCAGCTCATGGATCACGGCATGTTCATCGAAAGAAGAATCGTGTGGTTTCGTTATACTGACAGTCAATGCTTTCGTTTCAAACATAAATGAATAGTGGCTGATTCAAATAAACAAACGTATTTCAAGGTATCCGTTCTAAAAATAGGTATTTTCAATAAATTTTGGACACTAAAGGGTGTACAAGAAGCAAGGTATTATACAGACGTTGCTCGCTAGTATTTAATTTCGTCAAAATAGCAAAAACAAAAAGCAATTGCAAGTTTTTTGTTTTATCAGCCTTATTGAAATATAAGTAGTGTCTGAACGAAAACGCATTTTTTTAAAAGCGAGGAAGATTTTTCACTTACCAAGAGACAATTTTAATATGAGATTGGGTCTTGCTAAAAACACCGTTTTTTCACCCATTTCCGCTGTTTTTCCTTTATTTTGGCCTTGTCTGGACGTATCTGCCTCCCGGTGACTGTTTTTTAGTGTTCTCTGTTTGTCTAGGGGGCTTTTTGCAACTTTTCGCACTGCTGCCGGGCATTCTCCTGAAGCACATTTCCCGGCTTGTACAAATTCGCAGCGAACCCGACCTTCGCAATTCGATGGGTAGATAAGCTGTTAAGCCGGTAAATACCGTGGGAGCACTATGAAGAGGCGGCACTACAGCTCGTTTTGAAAATTTAACCCTTGAAAATCAAGGAGTTTTACGGAAGGCGCTTTGTCATGACGCAGGCATCTGTGCCGTCATGGTAAAAATGAGGAAGAATATCGGGCGTCATGTGATATTCCAGCCGCTCGTAAAACGCTTGTGCTACGTTGTTGAGCGCGCTCACTTCAAGCCTGATTTTCTTGATGTCTCGTAAGTAAAATTCTTCCTCCAGTATTTTCACAAGCTGAGAGGCAATTCCACTTTTCCGGTATCGCTTAAACACGCACAGAGAAACTATCCTGCCCACGGATGAGCTATTTTCCTTTTTTGTAGTACCAATGATATTGCCAATAATTTCCCCTGTTGGCTCTGTTGCCTTGATGATAAAGGATTTGGTGTTGATCAATAAATTTTTTATAAGGCGCCGATTGAACGCCTCTGTTGGGAAACAATCCTTTTCCAGTTGTTCAATAGCCAAAAGGTCTAAAAGGCTTGCCTTGCAATAATTCACCAAAGGATTATTTTCCGTAAATAGTAAATTTTTTTGCAAGGAAACAGGGATGATAAGACATCTTTGCCCTTCTCAGGCCCTCTATTCCCCAGTCTTCTCCCGCATTGATGAATTCCACATCAGAAAAGTCGCTTTCACAAAATTGCTGATAAATAAACTGCGGCATGCCATGGAAATTATTGTTGGTCTTCTCTATAAGAACAGAAGCGGTATTGGATGTAATGCGTTCCCCTAATGTAATACCCTCGATTTGACCCTGAATTGCAATGATTGCCCCATTTAACCCCAACTCTTCAGAAAAGATAATTGCACATTTTGCAGCTTCTGCTTCATGGATAAGGCTGTACTGATAATGGGGTTCGTTGTGGTTTGAAACATTCGATTCGTGGATCTTTTCCCGTTTCCATTGGTCAATCATCAGGAGGGCATCTGCAATGTGTTTTGGATAAAACTTTTCAAAAGAAGCGTCGTAATGCTTTTTAAAAAAGTTTATTTCGTTTCTCTTCTTTTCGTATTTTCTGCCGGCAAGTTTTACGAGGTCTGTTGTTTTGTATATGTAATCGGGATAGCCTTCAACAATGCGGTAGGAAGTGTTGTCAAAAAGATACAAAAAGCCTTCATAAACGTAATTAATATATGATTCAAAACCACGGGTGTCATTTATTTCTTTCATCATGGAAAAACATTCATTCAGGGTGTTTTGAATGTTGTCTTTCCCAAGCGGCGGGAGCATCATACACATCCCTTTGGATGTTACGCCAAAGAGACAGAAATTGTTATTAATTATTTTCCATAATAATTCTATTGAGCCTTTCCAGATATAATTGTTTGCAAAAGAATAATCACATAAGTTTACGCCTTCTCCTATTAAATATTTGTCAAAAAGCTTTTTATCTTCAATTTTTACTCGGTTTAAATCATACTGCTTACATTTTTCTTCGATACTATTACGGCTACTACTACCATCTATTGTTTGCGAGAGACTAGGTTCAATAAGTTGTAAAATGGTTTCTCTCCTGATGTGTTACACCTGACTCGACCTCGCTGCGGAGGTTCGAGGTCTGGTGCAATCCATTGTAGAGTCGTGGCAGACCTCCCCTGCGGACGCCTGAACCGATAATTATTGATTCGCACAGAGATAATCTTTGTTTTCAAACGCACAGATTTTCTTATCAAATTTTTCATACAAAATTACCTTATTACCTTGCAATAATACTCCGTTTAAAATTTCGCTGAATTATACAACATATAGAGGGCATTTCAAGTATTAATTACAATATGTTGATAATTTTTTTTCCTGTGCCGATGAGAACTTAAGGGCTATTAAATTACTTGACAAATTCTTGCTGTCTGCTAGAATACTTTGTCTTTTTTGTCAGTACATTTTTATTATAGTAATGAACCAAAGTGAGGTTTCGTTCAACTCCTTAGTTTTATTTATAAAATATAAGCAAAGGATAACAGTTATGGCTATAAAGGTTGGTATAAATGGGTTTGGAAGAATTGGAAGGAATGTCTACCGTGTAATTGCCGAGCGGGGCGGTATCGACGTTGTGGCTATCAACGATCTTGCCGACGTAAAATCATTGGCATTATTGTTAAAATATGACTCTGTACATGGAAGATTTCAAGGAAATATTGAAACAAAAGAGAAAGCACTGGTAATAAATGGCAAGGAAGTCAAGTTGCTCATGGAAAGAGATCCTTCTCAATTGCCCTGGAAATCACTTGGAGTAGATATTGTAATTGAATCAACAGGAATATTCACTTCGCGAGCAGACTGCGCCAAACATCTTAACGCAGGCGCCAGCAAAGTAATACTTTCAGCACCTGCAAAAGACAAAATTGATGCCACGATTGTTGTGGGTGTTAATACAAAGGACCTTAAACCCGAACATAAAATTTTATCCAATGCCTCATGCACAACAAATTGCTTAGCGCCATTAGTAAAGGTGCTGCACGATAATTTCAGTATTGAAAAGGGACTCATGACAACAATTCATGCATATACAAATGACCAATGCATTGTTGATTTTATGCATAAAGACCCAAGAAGGGCAAGGGCGGCTGCTATAAATATCATTCCTACAACAACTGGGGCAGCCAAGGCAATCGGGGAAGTTATTCCATCTTTGAAAGGTAAATTAGACGGCCTGGCTATGCGCGTGCCTATTTCCAACGGTTCTGTGACGGATTTTGTTGCGCTGGTATCAAAAGATGTTACTGTGGAGTCTGTTAACGCCGCCATGAAGAAGGCCGCCGAAGGTGAATTGAAGGGCATTCTGGAATACTGTGAAGACCCGATTGTGTCCACGGATATCGTTGGAAATACACACTCGAGTATCTTTGACTCCGCATTAACGTATGTAATTGATAAACGAATGGTGAAGGTAGTGTCCTGGTACGATAACGAATGGGGATTTTCAAATCGTATGGTAGACCTTGTCGAGCTGATCGCTCGTATATAACCTTTATTTTTACAAACCAGCCTATTTATATGAATAAATTATTTATAACAGATATTGACGTAAGAAAAAAGAGGGTCATGGTTCGTACAGATTACAACGTGCCACTTGACGAAAATGGGAATATTACCGATGATGCAAGGATACGAGCAACCTTGCCAACCATTAATCATCTGTTAGATGAAGATGCAAAGGTAATTATTGCTTCCCATTTAGGCAGACCAGAGGGTAAAGCAAATCCTAAGTATAGTCTAAAGCCTGTTGCAAGAAGATTACAGGGATTCCTAAAGGAAAGGGCAAATGTAATTATGGCGGATGATTGCATCGGTCCAAAGATTAAAAAGCAAATTGAAGAGATGAGATGTGGAGATGTAATCGTACTTGAAAATCTGAGATTTTACCCTGGAGAAGAAAAAAACGACCCCTCTTTTGCAAAAGAATTAGCCATGCTCTGCGACGTGTTTATACAGGATGCCTTTGGTAACTGTCACAGGAAACACGCATCAATGATTGGTATTGATGGCTTTGTTCCGTCAGCAGCGGGGTTCTTACTCAAGAAAGAAATAGATTACTTTGAGAAGGCCGTCAATAATCCTATGCGACCGGTTGTTGCCCTGTTAGGCGGTGCAAAAGTTTCTGACAAGATAAAGATTATCGAAAATCTGTCAAAAAAGATGGATAAAATCCTCATCGGGGGAGCCATGGCATTTACCTTCCTCAAGGCACAAGGTTTTGGTGTAGGACAATCGATTGTCGAAAATAGTATGCTTGATGTGGTAAAAAATTTAATGGATATTTCCAAAAGAAACGGAACGAAATTATATTTACCCGTTGATTTTGTTGTTGCAGAAAAATTTGATAGCCATGCCGAAACAAAGGTAGTCCCTTTCCAGGAAATTCCAGAAAAATGGATTGCCCTTGATATCGGTCCTGCTACCACAAAGCTGTTCGCTGAGGCGCTCCAGGATGCAAAGACAATTTTATGGAACGGCCCTATGGGTGCATTCGAATTTGATGCTTTTAGCCGGGGAACTTATGCGATGGTAGATGTAGTTACCAGTTCTCACGCCTCAACCATAGTAGGTGGTGGTGACACAGATATGGCATTTCATAAATCAGGAAAGACACATGAGGTATCGTTTATTTCCACTGGCGGTGGAGCATTCCTGAAGTTATTAGAAGGCGGCAACCTCCCTGGCATCGCATCATTATTGGATAAAAAAACATAAAAATATGCAGCCAAGAATCAAGATCGCAGCATCTATACTCGCCGCCAACCCGGTGCGTTTGGAAGAAGAAATCAAGCAGATAGAAATGGCTGGCGTAGATTTAATCCATATTGACGTTATGGACGGCCATTTTGTCCCGAACATCACTATGGGACCTTTTATTGTAGAAGGTATAAAACGTATTACAAAAATACCTTTGGATATTCACCTGATGATTGAACATCCTGAGCGTTACGTGAAAACATTTGCAGAGGCCTCTGGAAAGGGTGATCTGATCACGTTCCACATAGAAACGACAAAAAACCCAAAAGAGGTTATTTCTTTAATTAAGGATGCCGGGTTAAAAGCCGGTGTATCTTTGAATCCAGACACCTCAACCGAATCGGTTGAAAACCTCCTCGATACAGTCGATATGGTGCTTGTCATGTCTGTAAATCCTGGTTTTGCCGGGCAAAGATTTATATCAAAGGTCTTACCAAAGATTGCGAGACTGCGCGGTATGGCTCCGAATGAACTGGATATAGAAGTAGACGGTGGTATTACAACAGAAAACATTTCTCAGGTGGTTCGGGAAGGTGCCAACGTTATTGTTGCAGCATCTGCAATCTTTAAAACAGGTGATTCAAGCAATGCAATCAAAACTCTCAAACAAAAGGCAGAACAAGCTATTCGAGAGGAATGTCATAATAAAGTAAATGCTTGAATTTTGCAGCAAACATCAAAAATGACTTTTTTTACACCTCTATCCCTTTGTAAAAAATAACTTGTTTTTTATTTAAAAATTTATAAACTATTTGAAGGTATTCGCCATTGGTTTTTTTTAGAAAAAAAAAGGACATGCCTGATGGCCTGTGGACACGGTGTGATAGTTGTAAGGGCATGGTGTATAAAAAAATCGTTGAAGAAAGGATGTACGTTTGCCCCGAATGCAACTATCACTTTCGGGTATTCAGCAGGGATAGATTAAAACTCTTGCTTGATGAAAACAGTTTCGAAGAGATGTGGGGCAACATGGTACCGTGTGATCCTTTAAATTTTAAGGATCGGATAACCTATCCTGAAAGGGTAGCCGCAGAACAGCAAAAAACAGGTTTAAAAGAGGCCGCACTTGTTGGTAAGGGAAAGATTAATGGCAAAGAGTTGATGATCGGAATCACAGACTCGTCTTTTATCATGGGAAGCATGGGAGCTGTGGTTGGGGAAAAGATTGCCAGAGCCGCAGAAAAAGCCTGCGAACTGCAGTTGCCTTTAATCATTATTTCTGGTTCAGGTGGCGGCGCCCGCATGCAAGAAGGTGTCTTTTCCCTGATGCAAATGGCAAAGACAAGCGCAGCAATAGCACGGTTCCAGGAAGCAGGCGGTTTATATATATCAATATTAACAGACCCCTCTCTGGGTGGAGTTATGGCAAGTTTTGCTTCTCTGGCAGATATTATGATAGCTGAGCCAAAAGCATTGATAGGTTTTGCCGGTCCCCGGGTTATCCAGGAAACGATAAAACGCGCCCTTCCAAAGGGTTTCCAAACAGCCGAATTTTTGTTAGAGCATGGCTTTCTGGATAGGATCGTTCATCGGCAGGATATGAAGAAGGAATTGTCAAGATTAATTGATTATTTGCAACAATCGAAAAATGTACCTTCTGAAGTGCAAGCATAATTTTGCAATTTGCATTTTAAACTTACATGTACTGTTCTGAATTTTTCAGTCAGGTCGTAAAATAATAAATTCGGAGCGCTTTTAGACAACTTAAGGAAATCTAAATTTCAGGTTCCCCTGTAGCTCAATGGTAGAGTAGCCGGCTGTTAACCGGTTGGTTGTAGGTTCGAATCCTACCGGGGGAGCCAATTTAAACGAGAAAGCCCTTTAGTATAATTACTGAAGGGCTTTTTTATTGCACAGGACAAAGGCTCATTTTACTGATGATACAACTTGAAACTGGAAGATTAAATTTTGGTTTCATATCACAGTCACAGAACTGGCCTGTGGCCCTTTTTCACCCATTTCTTCAGCAAAGCGCACCTCTATTCCAATCTCCAGTTGTTTAAACTTATGGTTAAGCACGCTGTGTTCATGGAAATAGACCTCGCGTCCGTCCGGTGTAGTGAGGAAGCCATAGCCCTTATCCGAAAATAGTGCACTTATGCGCGCATGGGGCATTTCCTCATGGTGTTTTACATCACCGCGCTGTCTCCTTGCGAAGTCTTCCAGCTTGCGGCGCGCATCATGAAATGCGTCTCGTATTGACAGATAGAGGTCTGTGTTCGGATCGAGTTTCACTACCAGTTCAACGCCAGGTACCGTTATATCGATATGCACGTTGTACAATGACCTCTTGGGAAGGGCCTCTACTGTGACCCTGCAGCTCATAATCCTGTCGTAATATTTATCTAACTTCTCAGCATGCTCGCGGATGTCCGCTTTAATCGCTTCGGTGAGTTCCAAATTGCGAGACGTAATTTGCAATGGCAGTATCATCGTATCTCCTCCATAAATCAGTTATCTTATCAACGATATTAAAGGCGCTTATTGTAGCAACCAATTAAGGTTATGTCAACGTAAAGGAACTTGTATCATACTCAAATCCTGCAATCATACTATTTTTATACTACTTGAAATGATTTCCCCAAAGGTTGAAATTCAGAAGTTTCTTGATGTTCAAGTTTTGATCTGATTTCTTCGAACCTTCTGACAGTTTCCTGAGAATAAAGGCGTTCTCCACAATGAAGGCAGACCTCGGCTTGAACTTTTAAAATTGCCGTATGATTACCTCCTCGCAAAAGCTTTTCTACCTCTTTTTCAATCATTTCACTGCCACAGACTGGACACTTCTCAAATGGCATCATTGTTACCTTCTCCTTTCTCTCCAGTTTTAAGACTAAAAACTATTTTACTGACGATGGGATTATCTCCTACATCTCTTAGGTTGACATATTCAAAGCTATGTTTTCTGATAAAATATGGGCTGGTACTGATAAGATGCAAGACCTTTGCTTTTTCTTCCGAAATTCATAAATATTTGAGCACAAGCACAAATTTAAAGATTATTGATTTTGGCTTGAAACCCTTGATTTTAGAATGGAGCGGGCGAAGGGAATCGAACCCTCATACCCAGCTTGGGAAGCTGGTATTCTACCACTGAATTACGCCCGCTTTATATTTCTACGGTATGCAATTTCGACTTTTCACTAAATCAGTCGAATGATTATTAAGGTTCTTTATTTTAGAGAAAGTTGCAGCTTCAGAACCCTTCCTAAGCAAAACCCTGGGTTACGCCACTTTACGCAGGCTGAAGCCTGCGATTACCTGCTAAAATTTCCGAAGAACTATTATTAACTACGGATTTTACCACATTACAGAGAGCGCCTTGACACGTGCCTCTTCGTTCCAGTTCCTTCGTTATCCCCGCTGTAATCCCTGCCTTGCTGGCCTTCCATATCGGCGATATAAGGAAATTGCCATGCGTGTCACCGACGAGCCTTTGTACCGTGATATTTGGCGGGATACGCTCTAAAAAATCAGCGGCAAGCCGGATATAGGCATTCATATCCAGTGTCTGTACCTTGCCTTTAAAATATTCTTCTGCCAATGGAGTATTTTTCGCTACATACAAATGATGCAGTTTGATACCCTGTATGCCCAATCCTGCCACGGCTTTTGCTGTTTCCATCATATCCTCTCTCGTCTCGCCAGGCAGCCCTAAGATAACATGAACACATATTCTGATGCAAGTTTTTTTTGTGCGCTTTATGGCATCCAAAAATATCTTGTAATCGTGCCCTCTATTGATGCGCTTAAGGGTTTCATCATGAATAGATTGAAGCCCGTATTCGATCCAGACGTGATGTTTTTTCGTATAGCTGTCGATAAGGCTTAAAATATCGTCCGTGACACAATCGGGTCGCGTACCGATAGAGATGCCTACGACATCTTTATCCGCCAATGCCTCTTCATAACACGATCTTAACGTTTCAATGGCTGCATACGTATTGGTAAAGGACTGGAAATATGCGATAAATTTTTCCGCGCCGCATCTCTTTTTATGAAATGCCTTCCCTCTTTCGATTTGTTCTTTTATGGTAATATGTGCTTCCTTAACATTCGGGCTAAAGCTTTCGTTGATACAATATGTACATCCGCCCACTCCGACGCGCCCATCACGATTGGGACAGGTAAAACCGGCGTGAAGCGGAATTTTGTGCACTTTATAAGGGAATTGTTCTTTTAGATATTCACTAAAAGGGAAAAACCGGTGCTTTACAAGATATGGCTTTTGTTGAAATGGCAATACACTCTTCATGAAATTAATTTAACACGAATATAGAGATTTATCAAATACAAAACAAGTCAAAGGTTGAAATAGAATAGGGGATTTTGTTATTATAAAGATTGAAGGGGTGTAACAGTTCACCGCCGAGAGCGCAAAGAACGCAGAGCAAACAAAACAAAACAGGCAAAAGATTTTTAATGATACTTAATTCTTAGGGATTGACAATAAATAACATGAACAACTTCATGTTGCTGTGCCATCAGGGCTAAAGCCCCGGTATGACGTGTACCCACTAACCCCAGCCTTAAGGCTGGGGTTAGTGACGGTCATATCGTTCGACTGAGCTCACGACGAAGTCTGAATTGGGCTTTAGCCCTGACAGTGCCTGATCTTCAAAGTATCGGACAACAAACTTGTTCAGATTATTTATTGTCAATCCCTCA
>Ga0209323_10000223_pt1 | contig 35327 bp, 58 predicted proteins | sample Rifsed19ft2_FD_184014 | JGI IMG/M metagenome (GOLD analysis project Ga0209323, IMG submission 184014) | Soil microbial communities from Rifle, Colorado, USA - sediment 19ft 2 (version 2) | ecosystem: Environmental > Terrestrial > Deep subsurface > Rock core/Sediment | place: Rifle, Colorado...
AAACAAATATACCCACCATCACACTTTTATACACATGTCAAGCCCTGAAAACATCGGGTAACGGTCTTTTCCTTAGGTTTGCTAGATATTCCGCGGAATACAGAATTACATTGTGTAAGGTTGGTAATGTCGTAACATTAAAAGAAAACGGCAACCCCGGTTAAAAATAGGGCTGCCGGTTACTTTGCGGGAGTTATTGTGTTAAACTGGTCTTTTTGGTGTGTAATTCTAAAGTGAATTCGTAAGATTCACCTGGTTCTAACGTTGCCCATGAGTGGTTAAGAGGTAGGAAGAGAACTAATGTTCCCCCAGGAATGCCACATGTTTCGAGTCTAATTCGATGGGATTCTGGAAGTTTGAGGTTTTCGGTGCATCGCATTAGCATGGTTATTCCTCATTAATCTGATTTCGTTTTCGGAGCCAGCGATTAAGTTCTTCCGCTGCTCCTATAGCAAGATTCATTCTAATCTTGGCTATTTTGCGGTTTTCGATTGTACCAGTCTGAAAAAGTTCGTTTGCCGACTTTACTGCTAGTGAAAAGGCCATTAGGCAAAGTTGCCCAATACTTTCGGGACTGGGTGGGTGTTTAATTGGTTTTGACATTGGTTTTATCTGTCCCCTGTTCGCAATGTGTCAGGTGGTTCTGATGGGTATAAAACTGTATGTTCGGGTATCTGCTCTATTATCTTTTTAACGTCTTTTGCACATTGTTCCAAGCCAACGGCGATAGCTCGGCAGATTTCTGGGTTTGGTTTACCAGTGGCATCTTTACTTGTTGACGCTCGTTCGCGATACTCGGAAGCGACATTTTCCCAGCCTTCGCACAGGTCGAGCATGGCGGTTTTTATGTGGATAGGGTTGTTAGTGAATGTGGTTACAGGTTTATCTTGTTTGCTCATTGGATTATTCCGTGGAATGTTTTAGGTTTGGCAGATAACGTTATAATAACCGCAGTCCCAGCTCCAGTTTTTTGAAGCCCAGTTTCTGGCCGTTGGTTCAGTCATGAATACTGCGATTTTAACGCATGTTGAGTTTACAATCTTGCCGACACACCACCAACCGGGTGGTATGTTTATAGTTTTGGCTATATTTTTTATTTGGCTTTCAAGTTGTGTGTTCATTGGTGTAATTGGTTATTTATGTTAATCGTTGTGTCGTTTACGCTTATTGCGTTCCCGTTCCGTTTTACCTGTTTTATGCGTTACAGGTTTACCGCGGTTAGCGTTGTAATTTTCGCGTTCGATTCGTTTTTGCATTACTTTATCTTCGTCTTGTTGACGACAATCTCGTGCGAAGTTTATTGCGTCGAGTGTTAGGGCTGATAACGTTATTGGGTCAAGGTTACCTGGGCTTTCTTTGATATTTCCCATTCCTTCGAATCTTAAAGGGAAGATTCCCCTGTTTATCTGGACAGGGTCGTTTCTATTGCGAGTTCCTATTATTATTGCGTAATAGGGGTGATATGCGAGGGTTTTCTGGACCTGGACAACAAGGTTGTCTTGTGTGAATTCTCTTATGACGATTCTCGTGGGCGGTTCTGCGGGTCCTGCGGACGGCTGTGACTGGCGTTCGTTTGCTGTTAGGGGTTCGTTTGCCATTGGGTTTACCTTTTATTCCGTGGAATGTTACATTCCTTTTTTGAATTCTTCGTTATTCCACTTGAGAAGCACGTTAGCTTCACGTATTAATTGTGCGGCGTGACGGAACCGGTTATCTTGTTCGAGTGTTGTGCCGTCTTGCGTCCAGCTGTGTTCAATTACGGTTGAGAATTCGTCTAATGCGTTTATGATGGTTTCAATTGGACTTATAAGTTGGTCAATTATCAGTTTATTCTGTGGAATGTTATTCATCTTTCGTTATCCTGATAGCATTGCTAATGTTTTGAATGGTTTCTTGCGCGTGTTGTTCCGCGTTGGCATTGTCGTCTTTATACCCTTCATGAACCGATGGCATTGAGCAGAACACACGTGCTAGTTGGGTCGGACTTAGCGCTAGTTGTTTTGATGGTCTTTGGATGTATGGCCATCGGCTAATGTCTTCAATGCATTTGAGACCGAAGGGAGGGATATCCGTAGGTTGTTCTTCGGTTGGTTTGCCTCGCAGAATCCAGCCGGTAGCAAGGGATGCTAGGATAACGATGATTGGTAATGTGTAACCTGTTAATCTTCCCATAGCTCCACCTTAGCCCCTGGGATGGCCGATGCAATGTGTTTGGCCGCTTCTTGGTTATTGAACTTATAGGGTCGTTCGTTACCTAAGACGGCGTAACATGTTTCACTGATTGCGATTTCATTTTCTGCTGGGTCGATGTATTTAGAACCGGATGGGTAACATTGTCCGGTTGTTGGGTCATAAAACCCCTCGTTAGGTTCTGGTTCGTTATAGTTATGTAACTTAGGTGGATAATGAAATCCGATTATACATTGTCCGGTGTGCAGCCAGATAACGTGATAGATTGTTTGACGGTTAGTTTTTGATATGGCGCGTTTCATTATAGGTGGGTCTAGGACTTTTATTGTAGGTGTGTACCACGAGGCTTTTCTTGCTCGTATTATGAACTTTTTACCTTCTGGTCCCGTAATGTCCCCGCAGAATCGTTCGATTTTACATCCTAGTTCGAGTTGATTGAGTTCCCCAGGGGCAAAGTCGTTTCGTTCAATGCGTCCCCATGCACCGTGTTGCCCATGTTCTTTATAGTAAACATTAACCTCGCCATCGGGTAGGAAACCGTGGAAATCGCCGACCATTATGTTCGGTGGAGCAAGCCATCGGTAACCGGGTGGGAGGATTGTGCCATGTTCTTCATGGTTCATCAGTTTGCTCACTTAATGCATGTTCTAGCTCATTAATGGTCCGATAGGCGTCCCATTTGGTAAACGGTTTGGGCCATTGTCCACTGTGGTCCACATTAAGGTTTAACTTGTTAACCAGTTGGAGTATGATGGCTTTTTGCTCGGCAGTTGCCGGTTCGTTCATGAATTCGTAACCGGCAACAGGGAAATCTTCATGTTCCATTAGTTTATTCCGTGGTCCTGTGGACGGCTGTTGCTAGCGTTCGCTATTTGTCGGGTTATTCTGCGGAATAGATTGTGGAAGGTCAGGGATTTTGGAGCCATGCTTGTCTTGCCAAGTAAACATGGCATTAGCTTGGGCTCTTGCTGCGAAAATCATGTCAGATGATGTTCCGAGTAATTCAGCAATAAAAGCCCATATATGAACGATTATTGGTCCACATTTGTCATGGGCACGAATAAGAAAGACGGGTTCATCATTAGGGATAATGTTATCAGGGTCCTGGATTCGATTGTAATCCGGTCTTGCATGTTTCATCGGTTTTCCCTTGGTTAAATGCAGAAAAGCCCCTATTTTTAGAGGCTTTTCCAGTTATCGCCATGCCGCGCAGCGTTGCATGATGATACACTTATAGGCTGACGTTCCCCTATTGTAATGTAGTTTCGTTGTTTTGGTTAGAGGGGAGTTCCGGCAGCACCAAGGAACTCCAAAGCCGCCTTATAAGCCTCTCGGATGCTCCACTCGTTAGCAGGAGGCGGGGTTTTCTTGAGCATATCGTCTGCCTTCAAACAGACAACAGCCGCAAAGGCTCCGTTACAAATGTCGTTGCCTACTTTCCAGCCGTTAATTGGTATGCTAGCATTAATGGCCAGTTTTGCTACTCGGCCAATGTTGGGGGGTTGGATTGCTACGATTCCTTTATCGGTCATGGTTATCACCTTGGTTATTGGGTTAATGAGTTATCAGTCTCATAGGGCATCTATTCCACAGAATAAATACCCGAGCGGCCGTTAACCGGTTTTTTTTAGCTTGGCTATTTCAAAGACCGTTACTTGGGTTAGTTGTTTATATCGGACGTTAATCGTTCTTTCCCCCGTCTGTTGCAGTTGTTCGAGATTAACGGGCTTGCCATTATATGGGCTGGACATATCGGCAATGATAAAGTCCTTATTTGCTTCCAGGTCGGCTTGGATTTGCTTTTTGGACTTATAATCGCGGCCGTAGGCAGGAATTAGATGCATGATGGTTGTCCTTTAACGGGTTAACTCCCCCATGGGCCACCTATTCCGTGGAATAGATGGCTGAGCGGTCGTTAACTGGGCCCGATAATCTTGACTATTTTAGCCCATTGGTCGCCAAAGAACCTTTGGACCCGGGGTGCAGTCCGTTTGCATGTGTTGTGCATGTTCTGGGCTGCTTCGTCTGTCCGCCCTTTGGCAAAGATTGTGCCAAAGTCCCATAGGGTCATTTTGCTGGCTTCAACGTCAGCCGCAAGACACTCCAGGACCTTGCTTAGGGTGGGTTGTTCGGGTGATAGCATTACGATGGTAAGAACGGCTAACCGTTTTGACCCGGTTGCTGGCGGTTTTTTGAGAGCCAGACTGCATCGCCATTGTCGGACTTTAGTCCAGTCGAACTTTTCGTCTGAAAGAACGCTGAACCCACGAGCCGGAGTCATGGGTAGTTCGGTCACTTTGAGAACCACGGTTCGCCGGAGTGTTTCTTCTAGTGTGGCCATAATCGGGTTATCCTCGCACCATAACCCACCAACCCAAAATGGGCTGGCGGGTTATGTTGTGGCTGAATTGAAAGACTAAGCGCTCTTTGAAGCGCCCTTGCTACCTTTGGTAACCTCGGCCTCGAAAGCCTCTTGTGCGGCGTCCCCAAGCTCCAAAAGTCGCTCTTGGCTGGTGTCCTTGCCACAATCGATGGGGTAGCCCTTCTTGCGCGGGCCAATGACGCGCGTCCAGTCGAGTGACCCATTGTCCAGGACGCCCGCGCGAACCATGCAGCCCATGAGGCCGGCGATTTCCTGGACTGCAACCTTGGTCTTGTCCGTTTCGCCGGCTGTTGAGGCCCCAGGGCCCTCGCCCTGCTCGGTGGCCGGGGCAACCATTTTGATATACCGGGCGGTCAGTTCTTCTGGCCCGCCTTTCAGCTCGGCCAGTGCCCGCATTTCCGGCTCGGTCAACTCGCGGCTCGGGACTGCCTTGCCTCCTTGGCCGGCCTTCAACTCGAACGTTCCGTCTTTAGTCTGAACGGCCGGAATAGGCTTTTCGTCCCGCCAATGGTCCAGCACGGCCACCGGCAGGCCGGCGACCTTGAGAAGCTTGGAAACCCAGCCTTGCGTGATTTGCAGTGCGTCTGCAATTGCCGTTTGGTTCATATTCTTGGCCGCAAGGTCGCGAGCGATGAAAACTAGGTCGGGAGCCTTCAAGTTTTTGCGAGCCGTGTTTTCCAGAGCGTTGAGCACGCGGGCTTCGGTCGGGTCTTTGAGTTCCCGAACCGTGGCAAGAATCGTACCATTTGGCAGGTTCGGAACGCTGGCCGTTTTCTTGGGGTCTTGGTTTTCTTGGTTGGCCAGCTCGATGGCCCGATAACGACGAAAACCGACAACCAGCTCGAAGGGCTTGTCGGTTTTTTGACCGGAAAGGGTCTTGTTGCTGGTATTCCGTAGAATAACCGGCTCGATCTGACCGGCCGTCCGGATGTTTGAGACGAATCCGTCGAAGCCGCTGGACTCGGTTGAAGCCATATCCTGCACGTTCCGTGCTGCTCGACCGTTCCAGGCGTAGTCAACATGTATTTTGGCCAGCTCGACGTGCTGGGCCGTGTGGGTGTTCGGGTTGGGACTTGCCATGTGTAATACCTACCTTGTGGGTTATCGGGTTATAACTCGACTGTTATAGCTTGCCACGGCTTTATTCCGTGGTCAACCGTTTTATTCTGTGGACACCGCTGAACGGGTGTTCACTTCACCCGAAAAGCCGTCCGGCCAACTTACCGCGCGCCCGCGTGTAGCAAGAACCGTGCCAGGCCTAGCGGCCGGCTGCGTGCTAGCGCTTGCGACCGGGTGGCCGGTGGGTGTGGGTAGGTGTAGATGCTTGTGTTTGGTGGTGAGCCGTGGTGTGTGCATGTATCCGGTTGTAGGTTTCGGTGGTCATGTAGAGCACACCAGAGCCTAGACAGACCGTGCATATTTGATAGGCCCTTCGGTCGGGTGTTTGGACGTTGCCGGCCCCTTGGCATGTTGGGCACATACGGGTTCGCATATTTCCGGCCCTTATTCGGTTAGCGGTTCTTAATGTTGGTGCGTAAATACGCATGTTAGATTATTCCACGGAATGCAGGGGTAGTGACCATCGGGAGCGTAGGGGTCGGAGACCCCTGGACAGCCGTAGCGCAGCTACTCGGCCCATGCATCGCAGTCCGTTAAATCTCCCCCATCGGGCTGTTCTTCCTCTTCTAACGCTTGCTGGAGTAATATGAGCGCTTCTGGTGATATAATGCCTTTATTGTAAGGGGCGCTTTCTAATTCAGGTAAACGCCTAAGTGTTAATCGTCCCCCTTCTCCGATAACAGGTTCGCGTTTAGGTAACGGGCTAAACGTCATATCTATGGGCCTGCTAACCCATTGACCATAATCGTCTTTCCTATGGTACGTAAAGGTGCCCGGTTTACCTCGGCGGGTAATGCTGGTTTTTATGCCACGGAATAAACTTAGATTTTGAATCCTAATGCCTGGTTCCCCGTGTTCATAGGCGGAAATAATTGCTTGCCAGTTGTCCCACACTGCGGCACGACCTAACCCACGGGCCCTAATGCGTTTTATGTCCGCTTTGGTAGGCTCGAGCGGGAAATAGATGCCGGGGCGCGCAAGAAACATACCGTTAGCAATAATTTTTTCTTCCCATCCGCCAAGAGGTTTATCGGTTAACCATCCTTGGTCCGTTTGCTGGAATATATTAGGTGATTCTGCAAGTTCTTTTGCGTCAGGTTCGGGACAAGGTAACCAGTTAGTTCTTGTGTCGATTGGTGTAGGAAGCGTTAATGGTTCAAGAGTAGCGATTCCGTCAGTTGCTACCATTAACATGTTATCAAGGTCTTTATGTATGACCATAGCGTCTATGACTTGACCTCGGCAACCGCTAGTGATGAGTCCTGCCCACGTCCAGGATTGAAATTCTCCCGGTTCTCCGCCAACTGTTTGGGCAGTTTTGCCGTAATTAGAGTTAATACCTAGTTTAATGACAATGCCGGGACCTTCTTTGCCGACTTGGATTCGGTATGCGTAATATTGAGGTATGTCTTTGAAGGGTTGACAGTCACAATCACAGTGATAAAGCCACGCTTCGTGGAAAATGACATTATCGAATAGTTGTATTGCTTTAAGGTATTCATGGTGCCATATCCACCCTCCTCCACTAGTTTCAGGGAAGGCAATGCTACCATTGTGTAAACGGAAAGGAAAAGGAGCCCATGGTCGTTTAATGGTTGGTTCTTTTAACGAATAACGAATAAGTGCTGCTCTCGGACCTGAGTGACCTATTTGATTATGAACGTTAGTCACAGCCCCGGCGCAGCCGGTGTGTTCCCATTTACCGTGAATAAGGCATGGTAGAAATACTAATTGATAAGGGTAAGCGGAAGATATATCATAGGTATAAATTTTGGAGCGTATTGGCCCAATGCGTCCTAACTCGAAGCGGCCGCCAAAAAAGGCGCACCGTTGAGCATATTCTACGGAATCTGGTACAGGGTTTTTGGCGCGTGCTGTTTTGACGTGTTGTTTAATGTTCATTGCAAGCATCATAGCTTCTGCGCTTGAGCCTGCTCCGAAGTAATGTTTGAGTGGTATTCCAGCTTTAATATGTGAAGTAATGAGTTTATTGGATAAGGATGCCATATGTTGGCATTCTTCAAAACAGTAATCTCTAATGTCGTTATTGTTTAGTTGGTCGAAGTTGGACCGTTTATCTTTCATTTCCCGCATATTCTCGAGGGAAGCTTTACGCTCTTCGTCAGTCATGTCCTTGGGGACTTTCCAGTCTTCAAGGGCCTTAGTGAATTTACCTTGAAAGAATCTCCAAATGTCGTTAATTATGACAGATTGTCCCCATTTGTAAGCTACTATTGGCGCTCCTGTTTTGGGGTCGGGGATAACTTGTTTTCCTTCACTTTTTCTAACAGTAAAACGACCGTTAATCCAGTTTAGGGAATATTGCGGGTTGTTAGGTGGCCAATATACTGGAACAATGACTTTACGTTTGCCGTTCATTCGACGACGTAAGTTTGGCCGAATTAACTTGTATAACGTTTGGTCATTTATGTCTTCAAGGATTTTTGCTAGATCATAACTGAATGAGTAAGCGAATATTTTGGCATTTTTGGTAGGTAATGAGAGAATGAAGTTTAGGCATTGTTTAGTACGTAAACCTTTTGGATTCTCAATGATGTAACGATGGCCATGTTCATCGGATGCGCAAAGCATGGTGTAACGGTGTTTTCCAGGCCAAGGGCCGTGGTGGTCCGTTTTGCCTTCGCCGTCAATACCGATAAATGTAACGTCTTTACGTTTACGTTGTCGGGTTCCCCGGTGGGCTTTTTGGGGAGCGTCGCATTGTTCACAGTAGCGGCCTTCTCCCTTGAAACTATGTTCTATCTTCATGGCAACGTGTTAGGTTATTCTATGGAATTATTAGGTTACGAGCGACAGCTACTGCCGATTGACAAGTCAAGGTTTCTTCAATGCGTTTACAGATGTTTTCTGCCATCGTTTTATCTCGTTCAACAGCTATAAATCTTCGTCCTAATTTTAACGCTTGAATACTAGTTTCTCCACTGCCTGAGTAGAGGTCTAACACGAGGTCATTAGGGTTAGTGTGTGTAACAATGGGTATCTGACACACTATTGGAGCTTTTTGGGTTGGGTGGAGCTTATCTCGTAACAGTTCCGTCTCATCCCAGACATTACCCCGCCGTTTATATTCGCTTTTAGCGGGATAACGGGAGTTATACCCAGCATAACCTCGTTTTTCTTCGAGGTAAGGAGTATTCCATGTAATAACTTCATTACCGAAGAATGTAAGAAAAGCGCATTCTTCTCGGATAAAAAGGTAGTCTTTTGCTTTACCGTAGGCTCGTTTTTTCTTCCAAGTGATAAGGTCACGCATACGGTAATGAGTTGACCGTTCTACTTCAAGAATGAATTCAAAAAACGGACGATAACCTTGTTTACCTATTCCTCCCCACCAATAGATTGGGCATCGCCATGATTCATGCTCCTTAATGGCATCTATCCAAGCAGGAATGTTAGCTTTATCCCATGGTTCGCTTGTAATGTCTCCATATGGTGGGTCGGCGATGCTTAGTGCCGGTGTAATGTCATATATCTTTTTGCACCATGGTAACGCTTCTTTAACGTCGCCTAATAAGACATAACCATTATTTGGATAGAAACCTAATTCTGTTATCATGCTACCTCTGGGCTAAAGTATAACGTGTATAATTCGCGAGCTACATAATCGTTATCTTCGTCTGAATCGAGCATATCAATTATTTGGTCAAGGTCCTCTAAGTCTCTTGCGTGTGCGTAAAAGTCGTAACGAACATGAACCCCGTGGCCTTCGCCGTAAAGACGGTCAAACCGTGGGGTATACATGGTTGATTCTTTAATTCCTTGTTCTAACGCCTGCCGTTGTCTAAGCGCGTCAACCTGTACGTTAATCCAGGCAATGTCAGTAGCCGCTTTAACTTTTGGATAGAGTTCCGAACGGTCGGCAACGCCACCAAGTTCACGCATTCTCATCCCTTCGGGGATAAGTGCGCCTTCTTGTTCAGCAAAGGATAGGGGCCGCTTGGGCCCCCATAAACGTTCATGCAACTCGATAGGACTAGGAGGCTTACCTATAACGGCGTCTGCAATGACCTTTTTACGCCGGGTTTCCCATCCTCTTTTAGCAGCTAACGACCGTTCATTATGTCGCCGCGTTTCCCATCCTTTTTTTGCGGCTTTTGAACGGTCTTTAGCGGTTATTCCACGGAATGTTATAATAGGTTTTTTACGTTCTTTTTCAGCCTTATGTAAAGGTGCGCGCTTACCGGTACGCTTGTCAAGTGCGTATTGGCGGCCTAATGAGTCTTTTTTGATAGTGAACCGCGCATTTGCAGTGGGCTGTGGCTGACGCTTCCGTTTTGCAACGTTAGTTAGTTGTTTGGAAGCGATAGCCTTTGCCGGCCGCAGGCCCTTTTTGGTGCCCTTCTGTCCCTTGACAGGACGCGGTTTCTTTGCTATCCTAGACATAATGAAGGCGTGTTAGGTGTGCACAATTAGAGCCCTGATACGCTAATGGCCCTAGGTGCGCAAACACCTAGGGCCATCGCTTTAGCGCTAATGTGGTTTTAACGAAAAACGGACTCTAGCCATTACTGACCGTAGGTCCGTTACGTTTGCTGTTGGATGACAGGTTCCTTACTGACCTTAGCCCTAACCTCCCACATATCGCCGTTTTTGACTTGAACTTTGCCACCGGTCCAATATAAGTAAATGAAGTGACCTTTTTTGGACTTTAACGCATTAATAGCACCCGAACCCGAAATGCCGACTCGTGTCCCCACTTGAACCGCTGTGCGCGTTTCTCGATTATGTTCATCTCGTCCGATTAACGTTGTTCCAGGGATTACCGCGGTAGCTTCACAAGCAAACCATAATCGCTTCTTTTTGCGGTTGTCTTCCCATTCAACAACATCATGTAAAATTCCGACGAACGTTGCATTCATTGGGAAGATTTCGCCGGTTTTCTTGTTCAACCTGGGAACCATTAGAAACCCTTCAGGCCGAATGAAATCGGGAGAAAGGTCGACGAGGTTAACCCCTTTGGGGATTAGATTGAGGTCGAATTCGAAATCGTCGTCAAATTCTGCGTCTATTTCAGACGGCAGTTCAGGGTTAACTTCACTGCTATCATCATCAGGTTCGAGGTCGGCAACTTCATTAATTCCTGAGTCGTTATTGGGGGTATTCTTCTTTTTTGACATGGTATCTGTTCCTTTTGCGGTTCATTCCGCGGAATGTACAGGAGAAAATCCTCCCATACACACAATCATGATACCATATCTGTTAATTAATGTCAATAGCTCATTGACTGATATTCTGTGGAATTAGTTAGGTAAAAAAGGAGTAACACAATGAAATGTCAAGAAGTGCAGTTGCGTATTCGCTCACGTATCATGGATACGAAAGTAGGCAAAGCATTAACTTTTGGTTTTCGCTTGGGCCCGGTGTCAATTTTCATTATTGCGAATATACCAGAGGATTTAAACGCTAGTAACAAATCGGGAGCGCTTGCCTATGTTAAATTAGGTTTGCGTTTGGAAAATGATTGGGAAGATTCGGAGGAAAACGATTAACCACCTGGTCCTGCGGACGGCTGTAACTACGTTACATAAAAAGTTATTCTATAGAATGTTAATGTTATTAACCTGAGAGCGACAGCCATCGCTTGGCGCAGCCATGAAATGTATATATTGTGGGCATGTATTGCCTGACGGAAAACTCAAGTGTATTAATCCCAAGTGTCGCATGTGGAATACGGCTGCTAGTGCTGAAGATAGCACCGTTTTACTTAGCGACGCTAAGTTGTCAGAAGTTGAACGAGTAATTACGGGGTTAGTAGATTATTGTTTTGGTGGAGGTATGAATCGAATAGGTATCACTTTATTAGGGGGAGACCCGGGTGCAGGTAAGACAACACTTTGCCTTCAATTATCAGATGTTTTTGCCGATAAATTTAATAAAGAAGTGCTTTATATTGCCAACGAGCAGCACGCATCGGAGTTAAAGGAGACAAGTAAGAGACTTAAGCTTAAACATGCTAATTTGATTCGTATTGTTAATGCAATGGGTGGAATTACGCAAGACCTTGGAACATTAATCCTTCGTTATGCGCCTTGTCTTATTATACTTGATTCTGTAACGAAGTGGTCAGGGGAGGATATGAACGAAGCTGTGATAATTTGTCAGCGTCTCAAGGATTACACGGTTCGTCTTAAAGCGCCAACAATTGTCATTAATCAGGTTACTAAAGGTGGTGAACACGCAGGGTTAAACAAGATGCAGCACGCAGTAGATGCCACAATGTTATTTGAAGTGTTAGGGTCAAATCCAGATTCTCCCCGTCGGTTACACGTGGAAAAAAATCGAAATGGGCCCGCTCCCGTTTCACAATTTTTTGAAATGACTCCGATTGGTTTATTTGAGATTGATAAGGATGAAGTTATTAGTCGAGTTAAAATTAATACTGATGAGGAAAATGAATTAGAAGATGGGTATAGTGAGCTTTAGATTATTCCAAGGAATAAGTTAAAAAGTAGAGCGCGTTAGCCATTGCCCCACCACAGGTGGTTGACATTGCATAATAACTGTGGTATACTTATACTAGTTGCGCTGTAAAGTGTAATTGGTCAACTAATTCCACGGAATAGTTGGCTGACTAGTAGTCCACAGGTTGTTATGTCTCTAACCCAGGCCATAGTACCATACGCTCCAAACATTCAAACACAATCAGCCATTTCGACTTTACCTGCTCCCGCGTCTTTACGCGATTGGTGGCAACAATTACAAGGAGTTATACCGCCCACTAATAGTCCCGTTCAGTCAGCTGTAATGGGACTTCGACATAATGCCGAAGCTGGTGCAATTGGCGCGTTACTCGCGTTAATTGACACAGACTTAGGAGGTTTGGACTTAGGTGGCCGCATCCCCGTTGACTGGGTTGGTGCGGTTCTTTTTTACATTCTGAGTCTTCAGGGTGCAGACAGGCCAGATAGTCTGTCATCCGATTATCGCGCAATGGGCCAATCATGTACTGCTGTCGCAATGTATCGCATGACTCATCATTGGCGCGAAGCGAAAAAAAGTATTCCACGGAATATTCCTCAGTTGACCGGAGACCCGATTACTGAGGCTGGAAAAGGTCAGTTTTGAGACCTGTATAGGTCGAAAGGAACGATAAAATGTCGACGTCACTAACACATTACTATGCCCGAGCAAAAGGCAGTTTTGGCAACATTCATCCGGCTGAAATGGCTCAGCTGGGAGAAGATTTCGTGGTCGCAGCTGCCACTGGCGCAGGGATAGGTTTGATGTCAGCGGCACTTGGGGGATTAGACAAGAAGGTCTTTGGGATTTCCGTCCCGCTCGACGGAATAGCGGCGGGCGTTTTGGGATTTGCTGGCCTTCAAATGACAGGCACAACGGGCCATGCTCTCAAACTGGCCAGCATTGCTGCGGCAGGTTCCGCGGCAGGTCGAACTTTCGAAAAGTTCTTCAAGGCTGGTTTCAAGGTCAAGGGCGAATTCGAAGACCTTAGTGAAAGTGGATTCGGCGGTTTCCTTCCTGAGGCTGCTGGATTTGGCGCTAGCCAAGATGCTTTGGTTGAGGCCGCCAAGTACCTGTAGAACTATTCTACGGAATAACCCGTAGGTAGCATTTGTGGTAAACGATGACTAGCGTTTATGACAAATTGATAACCCAGCTAGTTGGAGACGGCAGTCACAGCCGTCCGCAGGACCATGACAACTGCAAGATCACTGATGTTGCGTGAACCCGCCTTGGCGATGCTCATGGGAGCACTTCCCCAAGGTGAGAATTTTGGGTTTGGTGACGACTATGGCTACGGCTATGGTGAAGACGACGAGTACGGCTATGGTGAAGACGGCGACTACGATTATGGTTTCGGTCTCGTATCCGCCTTCGATCCGTCAATGAACGTCGGCTTGCCCGGATATGGTTACGGCTATGGTTGGGGAGCAGGGCCTACCGCTCCAACGGCTCCACCACGGCCGCGACCTCCAGTTCGCCGCCCAATAGTTCGTAGACCTCCTGGTCGTCCAGCGCCCCGTCCCCATCCTGCTGCGGTAGCGGCTCGTGCGTGGGAATTGTCGAACCCGACAAGCACTCATAACCGCAGTATGTTGCTCGACCCGAATCGCGATTCAACCGTGAAGGTGGAACGTTACAGTTTCTCCTTTTCGCCAGCGGCGAATCTCGTGCTAGGTACGGCATCCGCAATCCCCACGTTCACCCAGAACCCTTCAACGTCAATCAAGGGTCAACGTATCATCATGAACGCGCCCATGCCGGGTTTCGTTCTCGTTGCATCATTGCAGGTCGCTAACGTGAACGTTTTCGTTGGTGGCGTCGAAGATGCTTTCTCATTCAGCCCTCTTGCTGTGGGTGTAATGCTCGATTTGCCGCGTCTCGACCCGCAGAACCGCGCAACGGCAGCGGGAGCGTATACAGGCGTATTGCCTCCCGGTTACACGGCTGGTAATGCGTTCCAATTCGTCATTACCCTCCAAGGCCCGGCAACCCTCGCTGGCGGCTATGGCCAATAACCACCTGCGGTGGAGCAGTGTGCTATTGCCCCTAAAGACAACTACTCACGTTGTTCGTTAGGTGGTGGCCGTGAATATATCGTTTGCACTTCCGCCGCTCCTCGTGAATCCTGGTTCAAATGAAGGGCAACGCGCTAGGATGCATATCCGTAAGTGTGCCCGAAACGTAGGGCACGCTAAGATGTGCCCGCAAGGCGTAGTATTTGGTATTGACAGCGCGTTCAATGCGCGTGCGTCGAAGGGCCAAAATGCCACTGCATTGCGGGCACTTCTCGATTGTCTTATTGAACTTAACTCAATTATTCTTAATGCTAATTCGCAGTTACCAAAGTTGTACGAATCAGGAACCGTTTATCGTTTAATGCCAGCGCACGCACCTTGGGATACCATTCCGACATTTCTTGAACGTGGATACACAGATTGTAAAAGCCTCGTCGCTGCACGCATTGCTGAAATACGCCGTGCTGGTAATCTCGCTATTCCAGTGTTTCGGCACGTTACTGATGGTTGGGGGACAATGTTTCACATTCTCATTTTGCACGGAAACGGCGAATGGGAGTGTCCGAGTAGACTTCTTGGAATGCACACATCGCAAGAGGCCCCTGCGGGGCGGCAGTAACTAACGTTCGCAATACGTTAGATATTCCACGGAATAGAAAGAGAAAAAGAAAATGGCGTACACACCAGTCAATATCAATGTTTACTCAGCCGCATTCGCCGGAGCCGTTGCAGGTTTGGGTGCTCCAAATGGCGCTTTCGTCATAGACCCACTTGGTGCTGACTATGCTGGCCCTGTCAATGTGGCAGCATTTTTTGCTCAAGCTGTGGATACAGTTTGGGGAACAGCAGTAGCCAACAGTTATAACTTGGCTGCTATTACAGAATTATCAAACAATCTCTTTGCTCGTGGTCCGGGTTATCCTCTGACGGGTGCCGTGTTGACCCAGGCAAATTGGACCATTGTAGCAACGGCATTGATTGCTTTGGTTCGACAAGGGGACACGAATGCTTCAGCGACTCAAAACATTACTCCGCCAGGTGTAAGCGGAAGTAATAGGGCTTATGGCAACGGTGGAGCTACCACGTCTAACACTACTCCAAATGCTTGTATTGTTGCAGCGGTAAAACTCGTCGCCAAAAGCAGTGGCCTTTTCAAAGCGTGGTGTAATTTTTCGTGGGCAGCTCTTGCTGCTACCCACGTAGGCACCGTTACGGTTAACGTGTTTACAGACAACGTTGCAGGTGTTCCGTTGACACTAGGTAACGTTGCCTCTATTGGTTTCGGTTCCAATGGTGTTGCTCAACCGGGTAACGTTGCCGTTAATAATAACGGTCCGTTTGGGTCTAACAATGCTGCCGGTATTACTATTGCTGGCGCTAATGCTGGTTATCTCGCCAATACCAAGGCAATTACAGAAGGCACAGCAGCAGTAGGTGCTGCTATCGCATGGGAGGGTATTGTGGGACTCGCTGCACCAGCAGCAGGAGCCGAGACCCCGATTGTTGTTGGTCGAACGTGCCTCGTGGTTGTCTCAATAGCTGAAACTGTCGCCAATACTGCCACGGGTGACTTCAATATCGGAATGTTCGAACTATAATTCCAATATAGTCGGAATTCCACGGAATAACTCAAGAGGTAATGACAATGGCAATGGCACCAAAAATCGAAGAACCCGCAATGGATAACTCTGTTCCTTATCCTGAGGCACCAGAGGTCGACCAGAACGACCCTAATCAGGAGTGTTATCGAGGCAGTCGCAATCCTATGTTGTCTAATGTTAGACAACCGTCTTACCGACGAACACCGTTTACACCACGAGACGAGTAAACGGTCGCTCAGGCAAACCTGCGGTTGGCAGTGACTGGCGTGCATAACTTGACAAATTTGATAAATAATTTGACACGTTACGAACGTTAGTCACAGCCCTCCGCAGGAGTATCTTATGAGACCGTTAACTCTAGGAGACACTAATGGCTAACAACATCTTGCTATACAATGCAGCGCTTAGCGGCTTCGTGTCGGGAGCCCTTGCGGGAGCATATCAAATAGACCCGACACAGGCTGATTATGCAGCTATTGTGAACCAAGGTGTCACATTTGCCACGGCAATGGATGCCGCTATTACTTTTGACACTGCGGGCGCTCCACAACCGCCAGGAACAGCTGGCATTTCAGTAATTGCTACTGGTGTCGCTATTGCTGGTGCAGGTAGCACTGCTCTCGTTGAAGCACAAGCCATTAAGCCACAATTGATGCAAAATCTTTGCTTCGGTTTTGCTTTCCAGCGGTATGGCACTGGTCTTACTTCTACTGCTTTTACGGTAGCCGTTGCAGCTATTAAAGCCGTTTACTTCCAAACTCTCTTGTCTGGTCTCTACACGTAACAGTTGCACTATGGTTATGGTTAACATTTTCATTCCATGGAATAAGACTTGTGGTCGACTGTGGCTATCGTGCGCAAGTCGTAAATGTTATGAAAAACACTTTAACTGGAGGCGAGCGTTAGCCACAGCTCGGTGCAACTGTGGCTAACAATATTCTGCTTTACAATGCGGCACTCAATGGTTTTATATCGGGAGCCCTTGCAGGAGCATATCAAGTAGACCCCATACAGGCTGATTATACAGCTATTGTGAGTCAGGCTGTTGTGTTTGCCGCGGCAATGGATGCTGCGGTTCCACTTGATTGGGGATTTGGTCCACAACCGCCAGGAACAATAGAAATATCTAATCCTGATAGTACAGCTAGGACTGCCGCAGCAAATAGTGCTCAAGTTGAAGCGCAAACCATCAAACCTCAACTAATGCAAGCTCTTTGCTTTGGGTTTGCATTTCAGCGATATATCACTGGTCTCCCTTCCACTACCTTTACAAGAGGTATCGCGGCTATTAAGGCTGTTTACTTCCAAACTCTTCTCTCTGGCCTTTACACCTAAGGTAATCATGACTCCTCTCATATTAGTTGCATTAGGTGCTTTAACGATCTACTTGGTGCAGAAAAAGCCAATTAAGATTAAAACAGGCGCAGAAGTTGTTTTAGCCAAACCGCCGGTATCACCACAATATGCCAAAATGACTCCCGAAAGAGCGGAGATTCATGATAATCTAATGAGACAATGTCTTGACCCACGCAAGTTGAAAATGGCAGCTGTGTTATTCGGTCACGAGGGTTTAGCTCAACATGCTGAAATGCTTCTTACTAAAGCTAGAATGCTTCATGATATGATGCATGGTGCCCAGGCTATTGTTGAACGATGTCGCACAGGGGACCAACATGCCATGGCGCTAGCCAAAGGCATTGGTGAGCAGGCGAGAGCAGGAAATTCGCGAGCGCAAATCTCAGCGTTTCTTATTGAGGAATATTCAAAAAAGACTGCTAAAGGTAAAGGTATAACCGATAAAGCTGCCTGACCTGCGGTCGGCAATGACTAACGTTCATAATCTGTTAAATTATTCCATGGAATTGTTAAGTCACAGTTGACCATAGGTCTAAAATGACTATACAAGTTATTGTCACATGTGAATTTCCTTGTGAGGAATGGATGGCTGTTCGTACTCCACAAGGGGAACTTGTTAGCGTTAATCCAATACCAGGAACATGGACACTAATTGGGGCAGAAGACCGACGAAGGTTTGCAGATAGAGGCCTTAATGTCAAGGCCTTTTTTGCATGTCCACAGTGTCGTCAAATCGGCATTATTCCTGAAGAATTTAATCCTTCACCAGTTATGGGCGACAGTCACACTCAACTTCAAGCCCCCGAACTACATTGTCGTAAATGCCATTTTATCTGCCGTATCATTCTCAAAGATTGGGACAAGAGGCGGCTGTATTGCGCATGTTACGAGACAGGTAATAGTGATAACCTTTATACACACAAGGAATACTTGCACGCTGAAAATGAACAAGAAGCTAAAAAGTTCTTTTGGGCCCAACACGGTTCTGAAGTTATTAATCTTGTAGGTATTGCTCCGGTAGTTGGGTTCTTTTTGCAAAACCAAAAAACTGATCAAGTTCTAGTGGTGTAACCACCTGCGGTGGGGCAATGACTAACGTTCACAACTTGTCAAATTATTCCATGAAATTGTTAGGAGTATAGCTGTGTTTGATCCGTTAACAATGTTGATGTTTGGTGCCGGCGCTCTCGTATTTCGCGAGATGAACCGGAAGGATTATGGCGTTCTAACTCCCTCAAGAGATGAACGTTATCGAAATGTTATGGAGTATTGTTATCAGCCTGAGCTTCTTTTTGAGGAAGCTCGGCTTTTTAATGAATACGGTTTGAAAACTCAAGCAGGAATGCTTAAACGACGTGGGGAATGGCGAGCACGACCTCCACACGTTAAACAAGTCCATGAGGAGGTATACCAAAAAGCTCTTAAAAGCGCCAATATACCAGCTATCATGAGGGTGGCAGTAGGATTTGAGGGTTGGACGGCAACCAAAAAAGCGTCTAACCTCCGTGAACATGCAAAAACTGTTCAAGAAACAATGATTCAAGAAGCTGCCCAAAGAGCAGCTGAATCATTAAAGAACAGAGGTAACGGTTTTTCAACTGAAGACGACGATATTCCAGACCCGCAGTCAGCCGCGGCTGTTGCAGGTGAAATAGAAGGCGATATATAACTTAATAATTCCGTGGAATAATTTGGTAAGTTACGAACATAGTCACAGCCGTCCGCAGGACTAGGAGATTAGTCATGAATAAGTCCAATGAACCGCAAGTAGCCATCGATACGGATAACACCAAATCTGAACAGTTTTCACAATTCATTAATGCTTACGCAGTTAGCTGGGGAGCTAATCATTTCCTTAGTGTCATGGATTCAGAACAACGAATCGCTTTTTTCATAGCTATTTCAAAAACTTACCCCGATGAATGGAAAAACGCTATCATTGCGTTAGCTAATAGACGAGAACCAGATAATGCTCACCCGGTAGGTGGTTGTTCAGGTTGTGGAGGATAAATGAATCCTTATAGCTATGGGTGGTCTGACGAAACCTATCCGGTAGGTTTTGGTTATAAGGGCGAATGGCGCTCTGTTTCTGACCTAATTGATATTTGCGCTGCTCAAGATGCCGCTATGCGCAATCTTGCCCGTAGTGTTAGCGAAGTAGCTAACAGCCCTACTCCTCCTGACCCATCTATCTTATCACCGTTTATCGATGATTATGTAAAACTAATTACTCGTTACCAGGAAGCGCGAGACGCTGCCCAAAAAATTATTGATAAAGGTTCAAGTTGGGACGTTCCTCTTCCTAAAGCTGCCATCCCAGCAACTGACGCATACGAACATTTACTTGACGCCGTTAATCCACGTTGGGGAGAAAATACGTGGAGTGAAGGGGATGGGAGCTATGAGGATTTACTTTATCGAATTACTCATAAAATGGGAGCGACAGATGCAACCCATGAACCAATTCCTCAACCGGGAACGGTTGATGTTAATCAACTTGCCAATATGGCAGTAGAAGTTGTCGAAGCGCCTACTAAATTTCAACAGATTGCTCTTACAGAAGGAATCAAAGAATTTACCAAAACAACTGCTAAGGGAGTTGAAAGTCTAGTAAAAGGAGTTACAGGAGGCATTACGGGAGCTGCTGGCCAATTAAGTTGGCAAACAATTGCTATAATAGCCGGTGTTGTTGGGTTAGGTCTCATTATCCTCCCTAAAGTATTAAGTTTTACTCCAGCAGGCCGAGCATACCAAATTCTACGTTAAGTTATTCCACAGAATAAATAGGTAACCGTGGCAAAAAAGAAGCAAACAGTTGACCAATGGGTTCAGTCAGTTATCACAGAAGAAATCGAAGGTAAAAAGTGTCACGCTATTGCCTTATTACATCTCAAAGGTGTTGGTGGAGCTACTGAAGAAATAACAACGAAACCGGTTGAGGGAACAGTTGATGTTACTGAAGTTGCGAATTTTCTTATCGGCCGCGCTGAAGGATTCAGTCAGGACCTTCCAGGCCTCCAGACGTTCAAACTTATTGCCTTCTATGGCAGTAACGAACCACGTAACCCTTTTCATTTCACAACATCTGATGGTAACGTTACATCCCGCACTGAAATAATGATGTCTGCCCACGAGCCTACTCCTACAGGGCTCCTTGGGCAGCTAATGAAACATAATGAAATGCTTGTTAGTCAAAATAATCAACTTGTCACTGCCAATATGACCATGGCTAACGGTATAGTAGCTATGTGTTTTGGCGATAAAGGCGTCGTTCAGGCTTCTATTCGTTCACAGCTTGAAGCCGTTGAAGTCGTCAAAGACGCAATGCTTGATATGCATAGACAGCGTAGAGAATTGGTTCTCGAAGAGCATAAAGCAGCCCAAGATTTGCAGACTCGAAAAGCTGTTATTGATGCTCTTCCAACAATAGTTAATCGGTTTACAGGTCGTGAAGTTTTCAGTGAGAAAGATAATCGAGCTAAGATACTCGAATTACTTGCTCTCAAAATCTCCCCTAAAGACATTGAATTTCTCGTTAGTATAGGGAAACTAACTAAAGAGGAAGCTGTCATCCTATCTGCTCAATTCGCTGCAATCGTGGAAGAAAAGCGAAAAGAGATAGAAGCATTCAGAATGGCACCCAGTGAAGATAGTCAGCCCAAAGAACTCGCTGGGAGAAATGATTCCACAGAATAACCCTAACAAGGGACAACCTAGCGACCATCGGGAGCGGTCCCGTTAAGAGCGTTAGCTATTGCCCCACCGCAGGTGGCTATGAATCCATTATTTTTAGCAGCATTAGGACTTGGTGGCGGTTATCTTGGTTTCAAAGCAGCTAAAGGCGGCTCGGCTGCCATAACCAAAGCCAGTTATCAGACAATGGAAGGTATTACACCTGACGGGAAACCTATCAAGGTAGCAACGCCAGTCGCTCGCACTGTTACTACTTCTCAAGCGAGAATGAAAGTTACTAAACCGTCAACGAAGGGGCAATATTCTCCCGTACCGACCACTGTTCCCGGTCGAGGCACGACCTATGCTCCACCTGGAACCATTACGACAACAGTAAGCGGGCAAATTACACAACCAGCCCCTATTGTGATAACCAAAGGCGGCGCATCATCTATTGCTGTCGGCACAGTTCAAGACATTCAGCGTTCCCTTAACACATTAGGTTACGCTAAACCGCCACTCGTAGTGGACGGCAAACTTGGTCCAAAAACAGCAGCGGCCATTAAGGCATATCAAAGTAAAAACAAGCTTACTGTGAATGGTAATGCTAGCGATACTTTGAGAGCTGCTCTCTCGGCATCATTATGTAATACTGCCGGCGGGGTTAGTGTTGTTGGTGCGGTAGTCCAAAATGGTAGTCCTGAGACGGGAAAAATAGTCACTCCCGCGGGAACCGTTGTTGACACCAAAGCTGCATTAGCAATGTCGGTTAAGGATGTCCAATACAGTCTTAACGGTCTGGGCGCGTCTCCCAAATTGGTTGTAGACGGCAAATCTGGACCAAAGACTGTTGCAGCTATCAAATCTTTCCAGACAGCTCACGGTCTTGTCCCTGACGGAATAGCAGGCGCTAAGACCAAAACTGCACTGTACCAACTATATCCTCCGACTCCGGCAGGAATGTTACAGCCGGCGGTAGAACGTAGGCAAATATCAGTTCGCGATTCAGGACCAGCGGGACCTGGTATCCCATGGGTCGTGAGACCTATGGCGGCAACAGCAGCGCCCGTTTCTCGTGAACCAGCTGGGCCTAATATACCTTGGGTTTTAACGCCTGGACCGGAAGCATACAGGGAAGGAACGGCAAACCCTACACTCAAGTAAGCGGCTGCGCCGCAGCTGTGACTAACGTTCATATTCCACAGAATAATTCGACGACTAGGAGCGGTAATGGCTGCACGAAAAAGAAGGCGTGTATCAAAACGACGGACTTCGACCGTCAAAACTAGGCTCACTAATGTCATCAAGTCTTTGGTGGACATTAAAAAACACGTTAGCGGGGGAACGACGAAAGGTAAACGATCCAAACGTGGTTCTGCAAAGACCATAAAAGACATCTTGCCGCCTATATATGATGAGGAAGAGCCGGTAACGCTCGACAGTCCTACGATACGTAGACCGCCACGTTCTGGTATGCAAACGTTACGTTCTGCCAGCATGAGTGTGCGTTCACCTGCTGGGCAAACACTACGCATGTATTAACTATCAACACTAACATTTTGAAGGGAAAAACCAATGGCCAAACGACGGACCCATCACACCAAGCGACACACCACCAAGCGACATACCACCAAGCGGCGTACCACTACAACCGTAAAAACCAAGCTCAGCCATGTTATCAAAACGCTACAAGCGATAAAAAAAGCTGCCTAGCGACTATTTCATGAAACGCAAACGGCAGTCACGGCCCCAGCGCAGCCGGTGGATTCAACGTGCTCTTAGTAAACATAAAAAGGGAGCATTGCACCACCAACTTGGCATTCCGTTGGATGAAAAGATTCCCGTTGCTCTTCTCCGTGAGGCTGCTAAAGAATCAAACGGGACAGGGATTGGCCATAGAGCACGAATGGCTTTAACCCTTCGCGGATTTCAAAAACGTAAACATCGCAAACTCTAACATGTGAGAGATGTAAATCATGGCAAGACGTCGCCGTCACAAGGGCAAGAAGTGGCACATTGGGGGCAAATTGGCAGAACGTTCAAAAGCAAAAGGGCACAAGCCTGTTGCTTTGCTAAGGTTCTATCATGCCCGAATGGAAAAAAACTTGGGTAAGCTCGAAAATCTCATCTACCGACGGGAAGCAGCTGGCGAGTAGCCACCTGCATCAGAGCTGTGACTAACGTTCGGGCTTATGGCCAACAATGGCTAACGCTCGTAATTTGACAATCAAATTTCAAAACGTTCAACTGTTGCGAACGGTAGTCACAGCCGTCCGCAGGACTATTCCACAGAATAAGGTTTGATATGAATCCCCTAGATACTGGTAACACTCACAATTGGTCTGAAATTGAAGGTACAGGCATTTACTGTCCACCAGTACAAATGATCTTTCTCTTTTACGGGGATGAGTATGCAGTAGATTGGGAATATGGTGGGAACGATTTCGAATTCGGGTTCAACCTATTCAAGTCGGTTGGAAAGTTTGCTTCTAATGCGGTCAAGGTGGCCGCAAAACCGCTTGGTGTAGTTACTAAACCCATTCAAATTGTAACCGGTGAAGTCGGCAAGGTCGTCAAGAAAATCCCTATTGTTGGTGGGCCACTAAAAGCCGTTCTTGACTCCAGTTACACAGTAGCGTTTGGGGTCGTCGATATGTCGATAGCGATAGCCGTTGACGGAAAACGTATCGACAAAGTTATAATGGGGAAACTAAAGGAAGAACTAAAAAACTTCAAGCAAGTAGCCCCTTACGCGCAAATGGTCATCAGTGTTATTCCTGGTATAGGAATCGGGGTAAGTGCCGCTTTATCTGCTGGTCTCGCATTAGCAGAAGGTCAATCCATTACCGAAGTATTAAAAGCTGGTCTAATCGGTGCCATACCAGGTGGACCACTCGTCAAGGCTGCGGTGACAATGGGTGTTGAAACCATCCAACATGTTGCAAAGGGTGAAAAGGTTGATTTCAAGACCATTTCGCAAACGGCGGCCGGTGTTGCGAGTAGCGCCCTTGGTTTACCCATAGCGGCTAAGAATGCACTCATGGCCGGCGTATCGATAGCTGGCGATATTGCTAGTGGTAAAGCAATTGATAAATCTGTAACAGATGGCGCTATCAAAGCGTTACCAGTTTCTGACCAAATTAAGCGTACAATGACCGAGGCAACAGCACTTAGCCTCGATCTTGCCCACGGAAAACGGCTAGACTATGCTGTAACGGCTCGTCTTCAGGGTGTAGTGAAAGCGCTTCCTGCAAATAACCCTCTAGCTGATAGCGTTAAAAATGCTCTCGCGGTAGCTCAAAAAGGGGGAGGAAAGAAACAAGAGGAGCTTTTGCACGCTGCATTAAGCTCGGGTGTTTCTGATATATTGTTAAGTGCAGGTTCAAAATCGTTACCTCCTGAGATACAGAAAACCATTAAGTCAGGAATCGCTTTGGGTTCGGGTGTCGTTGCTCAAAACGTTCGTAAAAAGGCCATTCCAAAAGCGTTAGGCAAACTAACGCAAAGCAGTATTGAACTTGCAAAAACATCTCCTCTTTTCCGAGAAGGGCGGAAGATAGTAAGTAAAGCTGGTCCTGCTACTGTAAAAGGTTTCGACATTGGCACTGGACTTCTACAGCATCAAGCAAAGATGTTTGATGTTGCAGTTGTTCGTAACAATATGAAGCCTGCGGAAAAGAAGGGATTTGATATGGCGGTAGCCCTTCGCGTTGGCGCCGTTAGTAACCCAAAACCTACTAACGTATCTCCCGCTGCTTATGCCGGCTTTGCCATCACGAAAGGTATGCAATCTTACGTACCAGCGCGCAAAGTCTCAATGATGAAAACAATAGAAAAAACCCCAAGTGCCATTACAGGCGCTACTGTTGCCGTTAAACAAGTTGCTGCTACACGTAAATCGTGGCTTACCAAATTCCTTGAAAGTTTAGGATTTTATAGGAAACAGTCACCTGTGGTAAAGTAATGGCTAACGGTAATTCATCATCTGGGCTAACCTCAAAACAAGGAATTGGCATAGCCCTTGGCATACTTTTTATCACCAGTTGGATTTTCTTTCGCACACTTCGGCCAGTGAAATTATTCCGCGGAATGTAGGAGAACTATCATGCATCAATACGGACGTTGCGGTTATGATAATATTCCACGGAATACAAGCGTTAGCCACAGCCGACCGCAGGTTCATTGTGGCTCTGAACCTATTCCGTCAGAAGACGCATTTTACGACTATGACGAAACGCCAAACCACGTATATCGCCATACAATGCCTTTTGCTGGTGAGCGGCTGCGCCGCAGCAGTGATTATCATTCGCAATCTGTAAGATTTGGCGGGTTCACTCCAAAAGAACTGGCTATTACTGGGGGAATTAGCTACCTCATTACTCGTTGGCTCGGTGCTAGCGTGCCTGGAGCGGTAGTAATGGGCATAGGCAACATGCTTTGGGAGGCAGGTAGCATAAATATCGCCCCCGGTTGGAGACGATACATGCTTGGACTCTTCCGTAAACCCCCATCTGCGGTGGGGCAATAAAGGGCTTTCGCCCCTACGCTCCCGATGGTCGCTATCCCTAACACAATTAAAGGATTAATTCAATGGCAAATGGACTATTTGGGGAAGGCATTACTTTTGATGAACTCGTTACTTTATTCAAAGCCATTCGTGAACGTAATTTAACATTACAAATTAAGATTGGTGATGGTCCATGGGAAAACCTTTCACCAGTTGTCATCATGAAGATGACAACATCAATCTCATCAGGAACCATCAGAGAAAGTAACGATATTCGGTTACGACTTTTCGCTAAAACCAATTAAGGCATCAAATTATGAATAACCTTGAAACAGACGAACGTCAGTCGCAGCCGTCCGCAGAACTGCAACTGTGTCCACTTTGCGAAATATGGGCTCGAATGCCCTACGCAAAACGGTGGTCAACTCCCACCAGCGTCGTAGACACAGAAAGCGCCCTAGTCATAGGGTACTGGCTTGGCATTCGTTACGGAAACATTAAACTATGCGAACGGCATGGCAATCTCATCTTTGACCTCAATCGGAAAGAAATACCGTTACTGTTGCCTAATACTCCACAAAATACAAGCGTTAGCCACGGCTCGGCGCAGCCGTTTAAGCTCGGACCAGAACCATTCACTAACGAAAATGTAGCTATATTAACCCAACCCTCACCCGTGCCACAAATTCAACCCAATATAAATGTTAGCCCAGTTATAGACCCAATAAAATCTGCCATAAACGCTAGCCTCAAACCGCAAATGGACTTCACACAACTAGCGCTAGAGGCTGCAAAAATGCCTCCTGTAGAAGGTAAAAGAATAACATATTGCCCAGTATGTGGTAAAGAAATAACTTTAGGCGACGTTCACGCCTGCCAGAGCGAGTAATAAATTGTATAACCAATTAAAACTATTCGGCCAAATTTTCACTCTTCCTGGAAATAATTATATGCAACAAATACACGGTTACCGCAAAGGAGAATGTGACCCAAAGAAAGGTCAACAGATAACTATTTGCGGACGTCCAATTTACAAGATTGATCGTTACCTGGTTCATATTCGCGGAGAAGAACAACACGGTCGCGATAAAGTTACCTGTTCAACCTGTCTCGCACGTATATCTGTCATTCGCGAACGGAAACTATTACCTGCGATAGGGCAATAACTAACATTCAAAACCTAACAAATTATTCCACAGAATACTCCAACATTAACAGGTTTACCATGACTCCTCAAAATGATAGCGATAGCCGCAGCCGACCGCAGGTCAAACTACAAGTTCTTAGTGTTGTTCGAAAAACCTCACCGGGACTTCCAACAACCCGTTACACCTATAACGATAAAGGGGAACCGGAGCCCAAAATGACTGTTGGGGCTGAATGGGAAGAAATTGAGTTTGCTATCATTCAGGAAGAAAAGCCCACCATTCAAATCTCTAACATTATTGGTTCTGTCTTTCTCGGGGGTAACATTGGTAAACTTTTCATTAACAACCCTGATCTTTTTGGAACCTATAAAGCGGGCGATACCATTAGTTTCATGCCAATAACGATTCTTCCAAACAATACAGAAATACCTGAAAAAGAACCTGAAACCAAACGTGACTAACCGGCTACGCCGGGGCTGTGGCTAACGCTCTCAACCTGTGAAACGCCAATGAATAAACAACAAGAGTTAATCTTCCGAAAAGCTCTTCAAAGCCGCAACCCTCAGGCGATTCTTGATGTTGCCCAGAAATTCCACAACCTAGGTGAGCCAATGATTGCTGACTTGTTAAAACGATTAGCAAAATCACTTTGGGAAAAAGGTTTTGGCCGTAACCGACCACAGGTGGCCTTTGGCGGTGCTGGGGACATGTATTCCCAGGCGCAAGAAAAGCTCAATGACCTGGGAGCAAGCCCGCTCCTTGTTGTCGACGGATTGTGGGGCCCAAAAAGCAAAGCGGCCCTGTCAGCCTTTCAAAAAGCTAATCCACCCCTTGTGATCGATGGCATCTTAGGACCAAAATCTTGTACTGCATTAGGAATTACCTATAGCAGCACAACTGGTGGAGCGGCTACACCGGGAGGAAAAGCAGACATTGCTGCTTATACTGTCGCTAAAAACGCTAATGCAACATTAGGACTAACAGAAAATGAAATTCAATATGTCCTAGCTGTTGCCCGGGGAGAAGGTTTCTATGGTAATGGTTGGTCACCAAGTGCTTCTACCATAGCTCTTTCGCAAAAACATGGGTTAACGGGCTATGAGGGTGTTGGTTCCAATAACTGGGGAGCAGAACAGGGAAGTGGAGATGCTGGCAATTTTCCACATGTGGATCATCATGCCGACGGTTCGTCTTATGTCGGGAATTACAGAAAATGGTCCACCCCAGAAAAAGGTTACACCAGTATCGCTAAAACCGTATTGAGCGGTCTAAAACGTGGCACTGCTGGAGCCACAGAGATACGAGCCGCCATCAATAAAGGTAATCTTCATGATGCCGTTTACGCTCAACGTGCTAACGGTTATTTCGAATTAGCAGCAGATAAATATCTCGCCGCAGTCATTAAAAACTATAACGCCATTGGAAATGCTGTCGGTTGGCCCAAACTACTTTCTGAATCTGGTATCACACCAGTCGTTGCCACTATTGCCACTGGGGGAGTAGGAATCATCCTAGTGTTATTAGCTGGAGGACTATTTCTGTTCAGAAAGACGCTATTCGGTAGGTGACCACCTGCGGAACCAAGCAAATCGTATCTTGTCACTTGAAAGTCACTATTTTGGTCCAGGTGGGTTAGGTGAAGAAAAATACATCAAGAAAATAACTTCAATCCTCAATCAAGGGTAACCCGATGACCATATTCCACAGAATATTTCTTCTAACACTTACTGTCTTCTTAATGGTTGGATGCCTAAAACCGCCACAACCAATACCACCCGTGCCAAGTTCCGGCGGTGTTCCACCTATTCCCAATATTACAGGTGGCTCAGGTGGCTCTTCTCCAATCACTATTGGTGGCACTTCTCCAATACAGCCAACCGCAGGTTCAGCCGGTTGCCCTGTCGTTAGCTATCCCGATACACCATTACCCCAAACGTTAGCCAAAAAAGTGATTAGACGTAAATTACCACCGCGTCATTTTCGACCACACGGGCGAGCAAAACATTTCACAACAACGCTCCCTGTGCAATGCTCAGGTGGAGCCATTCCGCTCATACCGACACCATTAGACCAAATAGATGGGTCTTGCACTGGTGCCGCAAGCGTCGGAATGATTTCAGCACCACCATTTGCCTCATCTGTACATTTCAATATCCCTGACTCATTACTCGCTTACCAAGGTGGCACATGTGAAGACAACAATTGTGCCATCTGTGACTGTAACCACTGCCCAGGCGCATACTGTCCAGCAACACACGCTAACGACGTCGGTTCTAATGGCAGTAGTGTGGCAAGGTGGATGGTTGAGAACAAATGGCTCTCAGGCTATCTCACAGCTGACACAACCGATTCACTCATGGCAGGACTGTCTAGTAACAAGACCTGCATTATTGGAGTGGATTGGTTAGACTCAATGTGGACACCTGACGCAGTCACAGGCGAGATACGTGTTGACGTAAACACTGCGTTACAAGGGGGGCATGAAATGCACGCAGTATTTAACGACATACAACACGGCCGCGTTTGGATGCGTAATAGCTGGGGAGCATGGGGTTGGTGTTTCAAAAAACTAATGACACCGAAATCCCCAATCGATGGCACCGGCTGCGGTTATGGGTGGATTAGCGTTAAAAACCTAACGATGCTTCGCTTTGACGGCGATTGCCCTAACTGAGGTTACAATCATTAGCCGCAGCCGACCGCAGGTCTGAAACGCCTTCTAGTGTGTTCCGTAGTTAGTTCCCATCCCCCTCCGACTATTCTACGGAACACCCTCGAAAGCGGTTCATTAGATGCGGTTTTCAAGGCGTTCCGCAGTGTCCCCTTATTCCCTCGAAGCGAAGAGTATAATAACGAAGGCACTACGGAACGCCTTCAAGACCGTATCAGACTAACGCAAAAAGGAGTAAATCATGCATAGACACCCCATGTTCGGCGCTGGAATGCCACCGCAACCACGACTCCCGGCAGGTTTCAAACGCTGGCCAGGAAATCGTAAAATCAGCAAAGTTGCGCGAAACATGGCAGTAACCTATTTATACACAGTACCAATGGGTGGATATAAAACCCAAAAAGATACAGACGGCGTAACTATCGCCGCATTCAAAGATTGGCATTTTGATAATCATCCAAAAGGTGGCGGCCCACCGTTCTGGCATCCTGGCATTTCAATGCTAGTTTCTACTGCCAAACCAAAACTAACTTACGCAGATATACCTTGGGCACCCATGACTTACACGGGAGAAAGAATATATTCAGGGTGGGGATGAGCGGCTGGACCTGCGGTCGGCAGTGGCTAACGCTCATAACCTAACAATTCCATGGAATAATTTAACATGTCACATACGCCAGTCACAGCCGCACCGCAGGTGCTGACTGACCCTGAAGAAATTAAACTCATATTCCGTTGGCGACAATACCAGAAATGGGTTAAATCATTACCACCAACGTTACTACAGCCACCTAAAGCCATTCGTAACCCAAACTGCACAGCATTAGAACATATTCCACAGAATAAATCAAAATAACACAGGAAACTGAGAAATGAAACCTATATACCAATTACTGTTCACCATTACCATCATTCTCCTAACCAGTTGTGCTTACGAAACCGCCGGAACTGACGAAAGCAATGATATGGCCGCTAACACTCGCTCACAGACCACCCTAGTTACCACTACACGAAACGCACTTGGGTCGTTCGCGGGTAATCGTTTACCCAATTTACAAGTGTCAGAACTTGAAGCTGGCGAATACACGCTCCAATTTGAAATCGTAGAACCGACTATCGATGGTTTAGAGGAAGCTGTCTACGCCTACATTAATTGGAAGGTGGCTGGACAGCCGATGCAACGTATCATAAGCGTTTTCTCCGGCACAGCCATCGGTGGAGTAGCAGAAGCCGTTGACGTTTCTCTTTTAGACCAGTCAAGTCGAGGTAACACATTCCTAAATGGATTTGTAACACTCATTAATGGGTCACCAAATATTGTATTCACACTTGCACAGAATTTAGCAGCAACCGAAACTATAGTCTTCAGTAGTCAACCTAATGTAACTTACGGCCTTGATGGTCCTATACGTGGAACTGTTGGCAGATTAAGCTCGCCTTACACAGGCCCAGGTGCTTTCACAACAGCTGTTGCCTTCGCACAATACAAGGTAGCATGTACTCTTTCCAAAGGTACACGACCTAACACAATGCAGCCGCCAGTATTGCAAACTATACTTACCCAAACTAACGGACCTGGAATACAAGTTTTACCTATTCCAAGAGATGCTGGCGTTATCTCTACATTAGTAACTAGTGCAACTGACATTGCAGGACCTACTTCTTTCTTGGCAATTAATGGTCTAGTGCAATTTGTTGACCCAGCGGGAATTGTAGTCGGTGTATTTACCCCATTTACCTTTCCAATGTGGTTTCCAGTACCACCTAGCGCAAATAGAATCCAATTAGTCAATACTAACACCACGCAAACTCTAAGGTTTTCAATTCAATGGGGAATCGACGGCTAGCCACCTGCGGTGGGGCAATGGCTGACGCTCGTAACCTATCAAATTATTCCACAGAATAGTGGATGAAAGGTAACGATGTATACTGCTACTGGCGACCAACAGGTTCACGCAAACAACAGCGCATTTAATACAGATGCCTTAGTTAATGCTGGGGCATTTACTCCAATTGTAGACTATGATTTTCTTGAAATTATCCCACCCCCTCCACCAGCACCCCCAGCAACACAGGTGATAAATTACCGAACGGGTGGTGGAGCAGGTTTAATTGTCCGACAATTGGAAATCCTATACGATGCTGCTGGTAACGTTGACACAATTACCAGGACAGTATAATGATTACCTTCAACCCATTTGCGAATCAATTACAACTTATTAACCCATCATTGTTACTTGGCAATGTCGATTTAGACCTACCTGTGGGCGGAATACCAACAGGAGCCAGTATAATATTAAATGGTATGGTAGGTATAAACCGCTACATTATAACATATGTATTTACACGACTAGAAATAGCAATGACCGGCGCAGGCTCAGTAACGGCACGAGTCGGACTGAATCCCGGAACTGACGTTATCCTCTTAGATGCGACTTACACAAATGTAACCCCCCTCGGAACAATCGTGGGTGATCTCTTGTTACAATTAGGCTCCGCTATGAACCCAGCAAGCGGCTTTATCTGTCCAGTAGATGCAGGACAGCAAATTCACCTAACATTAACACCGGTTGGTGTAGTTACTGGCGGACGACTCCGAATGTACGTATTCGGCATGGCACTTCGATGAGCTTAAAACGTCGCCTGGTTTTACCTTATTCGTCACCAGGAAATATTCTCTGGTGGGCCACGCCACCTTGGGGGCAGGTGGCGCTCAGTCAAGCAAGCGTGGCACAAGGAGGAAACCTTGTACTGTGGGATACGGTCTTCGGTTTAGTTATTGCAGGAGGAGCGGCAGATCCATTAGGCGGAAATAACGCATATTCACTAACTGAAGACCTATTAAACGGAACACACAGGGTATGGAATACGTCCCAAATCAATCTTGTAGCCGGACCAGCCAAGATTAGTGCAAGTATCAAACCGAGAGGAGGACGAGATGTATGTTTCAGAGAAGAAAACATCGCAGGAGTTCCAGAAGTAATCTTTAATACAGCGACCGGCGCAGTATTGCAAACACAACCAGGAGTCATAATCACCGTAATAAATTTAGGTGGAGGCTGGTTGCATTTTTCTGTCGAGTATCCCACTGCTAACTTTAATGGAATTGGAATTGAAGCAACAATCGGATTAAATCGAATATATGTCGGAGACGGTGTAAGCGGTCTAGACGTGTTCGATGTTGTAGTCGAGCAAACTCGCGTTTCAGGCATAACAGATATGGTACCACCAGTTTTCTGGCCTGTTGGTAAAACTGGACTCTATAACGGCGCGCAACCGGTAGCAGCTAACCAACCTTTCTACCGTCTTAACCCCACCACAGGTCTTTACGAATACTGGAACCCATTAGCTACAACCAAAGAAATTACAAATACTACAGCTGAATTAATGGGCCTGCTATCAGGACTAAATAAGCCATTTTCTGCACTAGTGGTGTTCCGGGCTGCTGTGGGAGCCGCCACGAATTCCATGCAACCATGGAGAGCAGACCGAACATTTTACGATTTCATAGGTAATAGAAACGCAGCATCAAACCCGTTTTCTGACCGCCATGACGCAATAGGAGCACATATTATATCCGGAATACTACCGGCCACAACCCAAATGATAGCAGACATCTGGACATTTAATGGCACTAATGGAACAATGTTCCGAAACGGTGTTCTAGTAGCAGGTCCAGGAAACCAACAATCACTCGAAAACGTTGTCACTCTTCTACGAACCATAATCACTGAAGGGGGTATGGTAGAACTTGCTGCGTGGAATCGTGCCCTCACACCAGCCGAAGCAATTCTTCAATCCAATGGAGCTCATGCAAGGTGGCAACTACCATGAAAATACTCACCGCTACACGAAAGGATTGTGAACGTTTGCGCGATCTAGATGCAAAAGCTGGCAATCTGCCACTTCGTGGACGTCTAGAAGGAAACGGCCCCGGTGTGATTTCAAATGATCCCTTTACCGGAGACTCTTTTGGTTGGACGCTTTATCGCTATCAAATAACGGCAAACGAAAATTCCTACTCTTACCAAGTAAATGGCATACTCGAAGATATTAGCAAATTATCGTCGCATCCTAAACTTACTCTGGCCGAATTAAACGAATGTAAAACACTCGTAGCTCGAGCCGAACCCACACCCATAATAACAAATAACACACATTCCACGGAATAATATGTTAGAAATCCATCCAATCATTATCGACCCAAGCTGGATAAAAGGTTCTTGTCCTAACTGTCAAAAAACCATTTACATTGATGAAAAGAATAAACGCTCACTCCATAAAGCACCATTATGTGAATGGTACACAAATTTCGTTAGAGGGTCACGTAGTGAAGGTGTAGTCGACCTCATAAAGAAAACAGGATAACAATATGGCAATAATGACAGTTAACGATTTACGTGAAGCGCTCAAAAACGTACCAGACGACTTAGAAATAGTTGTCTATTCACTTGAAGAAAACGAACCGCCCGATGATGACATTGAGACTTGCTGCGCATTAGTACAAGCTGAAGAACAACAAGACGAAGAGGGTAGGCCATTCTTTGCACTTTACGCCAATAATTCAGATGAATTTGAGGGAGAAAATGAGGAAGAGGAAAATCAACCCTCATGAGAGAACGTCTAACACTATCAGAAATTAACTTACACATCTCAAGTGTTCCACCTTCCCTCGAAAGTGACCCAACACTTCAAGCATTATACCAAGTCGATAAAGTTAACAGAGCCCATGCATACTCATTCGTTAAATGGCGCGAAAAAGAGGAAGAACGTTTCCGCCGAGCTGAACACGAACGAAAAATTAGCCGACTCAAAACGTGGGGAACATTAATCTGTAGCATCATCGGCGCTATCGGGGGAGCAACAGCAGCCATCCTAGCTGCATTACGTTAAACATTCCACGGAATAAACATGATAAATTTGAGAAAAACGACTCACGTTCATCAACCAGACGTAAAAAGTCAACACATACGCGATATGATGTCTGTTTGCATTGACCACCATCTCGAAACCGGTTACTAGACAGAATACTGTGATTGTGGAGCTTTCAGATTCGCGTCCGTATGTGAAGACCAAACAACACACCATATACAGATTCAATGCAGTTCTTGGCAGAACTAATCCCTCCAGGAAACCATCAGCCGGCTCGGAGTGACACAATGGCACTTTTAGGGGGACTGACGTAACATCAAACAACGGAGTAACAATGAAAAACTGTAAAACTGCAATCATTCTTATTACCCTTTCTCTACTCAGTGGCTGCGCGTCAACGCAAACGCAACTAGTCTCGGCTACACTGTCAAATGGTAACCAATTCCCATTGTGCTTGGAAGTTACGCAAAAAACGCCCTTCAAGGTAACATTACTGGCAGTATTCTGTGCTAACATTCAACAAGAAATCGATACGAAAGTGACGGAGTACAAAAAAATCTATCCTAATGCCGCCATCACGGAATACATGGGAAAGGAAAGTAGAAAAATTCAATGAAACGAAAACGAAAACTAAGAAAAATTTGGAAAAAGATAAAAAGAGTTGACCTAATAATAACTTGTTCACAAGGTCATACCCATTTATGGCGCAATTGCAAGCCAATAAAAACCCAGCATTTCCCTGACGAAATTATCGAACTTCGTAACTGTCCTACTTGCCTCACGACATTAGGACGGTCTATATGGTCTACAGAATAACCATCATGAAACTGCGAAGTATAAAAGATTTACTTAAAAACATCGGAAGTAACCGACATTACTATATATCACTTAACATAACAGATCAAAATCTGCTCCTAAAAAGAATCAATAAAGCTAGCGAAACTGCTTATCAACACGATAATCTAGACTTAATACATCGACTACGAGTCGAACGAGATGAATTAGAACACGTGATAGACTTAATGACATTCCACGGAATAACAAGAATAAAATAACACCTATCTAACATAACATTCCACGGAATAACCGGCAACCCTATTTTCTAACCGGGGTTGCCGTTTTTTTATGTTAATAATGACCCTAATATTACACATCGGCTAGCCGGCCTAATTTATTCTGTGGAATATGCGACGCAATGAAGTTTTTTGACTCGTTTTTGCCCCCGGTTTTCGTCAGAAAAGACCGTTTTCCGATGTTTCAGGGGCTTGACATGTGTATAAAAGTGTGATGGTGGGTATATTTGTTTGTGT
>Ga0209323_10000225_pt1 | contig 35077 bp, 55 predicted proteins | sample Rifsed19ft2_FD_184014 | JGI IMG/M metagenome (GOLD analysis project Ga0209323, IMG submission 184014) | Soil microbial communities from Rifle, Colorado, USA - sediment 19ft 2 (version 2) | ecosystem: Environmental > Terrestrial > Deep subsurface > Rock core/Sediment | place: Rifle, Colorado...
GGGTGCTGGATCGGCTCCTATGGGCACTGGGTTCCACAGGCTCGGACTGCCGCTTTCGTGGGAGCGGCTTTCGAGAGGCAGCTTTGCTCTGCGGGCGGCACGAACTTGATGCCCTGCGTCCGGTCGTAGACGCAGATTTCAACCCAGCCGGCGTCGCCGGCGCCGATGGGCGTACAGCCTACCCAGGTCAGAAGTGCGTACGTGGAGCGGCATGGATCCGACGGATTCCAGATCGGAGGTTCAGAAAAAAGTGGGCCGGAGCCTGCGGCTCCGGCACTTGAACCGTCGCCGCCGGCTGCCGCTGCGCCTGCGGCTCCTCCCCGCGAGCTCGGCGCCGGGCTGGGGCCCGGAGTGGGCTTCGGACAGCCTATGACCAGGATCGAAGCGCTGAGGATGAGCGATGCGAGCCGATGTTTTTTCATGCCGCGTCTCCGTTCGGTGGGGGCAGGAAGTCGATGGTGAGCATGAGCGCCATGCCCGCTTCGGCTGCGGACCAGTCGAGTAGCCACGTCCCTCGCTTGCCTGGGTCGTCTGACGGATCCCCCCAGTAGATCCCTTCCGAATCGCGCCGCCACCAATTGTCCCACCGTCCTGCAACCGAATTGGTTGAGTCGAGGCAAGTGACGATATGGTTTGCGAGTCGGGACGGCGGTAACTTCCGCACGATTGATGCGCCCGGATTCGTCTGAATCCCGTCCGCACAGAAGACGCCTAGCACGGGATGTCCGCCTCGATGTAGCTGGTCGATTTGCTCTCGCAAGGTCCCGGGTGCCCACGTAACCTGATGAAAGAGAAGCCCCCGGCGGGCCCATGCGCTCGCCAAGAGCTCGCGGGGCGGCTCGGTGTTGCGTTTGGCGACGTCATGGCCTGGGTCGCCTGGACCCGGCCAGTCGCGAGCGAAGATGAGTCCCACGTTCTGGGCTGCCGTGAGCACCCATGCCGGGTCTGCTCCGTTGTCGACGAGCTCGGGCTCGAGGTCGGGATTCGTTCCTGCCCACTCTTGAAGCCGACCGAGCGTGTAGAGAGCTTGGTCGGAAACGTCTGGCATTTCGATCCCCCGAAACTTGGTATAGATGCGGAGGCCCATGCGGGGCGCGGCTCCGGTGCACTCGCCTTCGTCGGCCTGCCAGATGGAGTCGCCACGAAGGTCCGTGAGGTCGCCGGTGCGCCCCGCTGCGGCACGAATCCGCATGGCTGTGTGTTGCGGCCATGCGTAGCTTTTGGCGTAATCGGTGAGTCGAAGACCGGTAGGGTGTGCCATGCGCGTACCATACCCCGCTGGCACGTTTGCAGCCCGTGCTCGCTGCTAGTCCGACTCCCTTTCCGCCTTGGCTACATGTAGGAGATAGGTGACCACGAGCTCGTTCAACGTTGTGCCTCGCTCCAAGCACAGCATACGCGTTGCGTGGTGAAGACGAGCTGAAAGTCGGATTGTGGTTTGCACAACGGTGTCATCGGGCTCTTTTCTCTCCGGGCTGACTCTGTTGTTGCGCTTCGGAGCGGAGGGTTTCGGTTGCGGGGCTTCGGTTTTGCCGACCGTCACGAAATTGTCGATTGCCTGGCTGACGCCCTTTGGCTTCGCGGTCGAGTAGCTCGGCTTAGTGGGCACGGCGTCCCCACTTTCGGGCGAGCCGCTCGAGCTCGTCGACGAGCTCTCTCACTTCGGCGGCTGCCGGCGAGCTCGATGCGTATGTGGTGGGGCCCTTGCCGGCGGCCATCGCCTCCGCATAGGCCACCCGGATTCCGAGCTCGGTCTTGAGAATCGGCATGCCGCAGTCCGAAAGCGCTCCGCGAGCGCTTGCGCCGAGCGCGGTGCGGCGAGATACCCGGTTTAGCAGCACGGCACCGCCGAGCTCTGGTCGTATCTTTTGAGCTTCCTGGAAGACGGCAATCGTCTCGCCGAGCGCCCAGGCGTCTGCTGCCCCGGGGACCGTCGGCAAGAGCGCTAGGTCGGCAATGACGAGGGCTGCGCGCATGATGGGGCCGGCGTGCGGCGGTGTGTCGATGATCGTCCAGTCGTACTCCTTTGCTCGCTTCGTGAACCCGTCGCGATAGTTCGGATTCGGCCATGGCACCACTGCCAATGAGTCAGCGCCAAGGATCGCTCCCCAACAGACCGCGGTCCCCTGTGGGTCCGTGTCCGCGATGAGGACTTTGTTGTGTCTTTGGGACAGTTCGACGGCGATGGCAGTCACTAGCGTTGACTTGCCGACACCGCCTTTCAGGGCTACCACTGAGAGAATAGGCATGGCAGGAGCATACCTGGGAGTCGTTCTGGTGTCGAGACGTCTGGACGTCCTGACGTCAAGGTGTCATGGTGTCGTGACGTCTGGGTGTCTTGGTACCATGGTGTCTTTGTGAAAAGGGGGTAAGGTTGGGCGACGTGCGGCCGTACTAGGGTTTGTCCGTGTGCGATGGGCCGCGGACAAGGAAGGTGGTAGTTCGATGTTCTGTCATTCCTACATTGTCCTCATTGTCATGCTCGTTCTTGTCGGGCTCTGCGCTTGCGGCGAGCTCGAAGACACCGCCGGCGTCGCCGGCGTGGCTGGTGGGCCCGCTGTCGCGGCCGAGGGCGGCGCCGGCGGCGCCTCCATGGCGCCCGTGGGAGTGGCCGGTGGGGCTGCGAAATACCCCTACTGTGCCGCAGGCGTTGCGACCGATATGGTCTGCGATGAGCGGACGGATCCTCTGTGCCGGGTGAAGGTGTCCGGGGCCGCCGATCTGCTGTGCCAATGCAATCCCGATAGCGCCCGCTGGAACTGTGAGCCGGAGTGCCCATGCTGCGCCAAGGTCATTGCGCCCGGAGAGCCTTGCGACCCGCAGCTGAACATCCACGTCTGCTCGGTGAAGGTCCCCGAGGAGCCGGGCGGGGTTGACCACCTGTGCAGCTGCACCGGATCGGTTTGGACCTGCCAATTGCAGTAGGCCGCTGAACCCTAGGAGACCTACATGGCATCATTCGAACTTGAACAGGTTCACGTGACCGCGCTCCGCGGGTACATTCCGACCATTTGTCTGAACCCTCTGACCGGACAGGTGCTGCCGACTCGCGCGGGAGAGACCGACCGTCTTGTCGAGGGCACCCTCGTGCACGTCCTCAAGCGGGACTTCCAGGCCTCGACCACGCTCTTCATTCGTTCGCTCGACCATGGTCGGACGTGGTGCGTGTACGAAGCGCACGAGCTTTTGAAGACCACTCGGGAGAAAGCCTGATGCCCCGGAGGCGTGCGGGCGAGGTCATGACCGAGCGAGCCGAGCTGAAAGCACAGGCGGCTTTGCGGACAGAAGAACGCAAGACGGACCCGCCTTCTGTTCGACAGGTCGGCACTCTTTGCCAGATGGCTTTCGATCTGGCCGCGAAGAGCGCCGGTGAGCTCGCGCTCACTGGGCAGGTCACCGACCGGCGAGTGGCGCGGACCCGGATGCTCCTTGCCAAAGGGGCAGCCGATGAGTTCCTGAGTCTGCTCCGAAAACGAACGACACCCGGTACAGGTAGCCATGGCGAAAGGTAGACGATTCGTTCGAGCTCGATGCCCTATCTGTGGGGCGTGCGGTTGGCGGGATGCTCCGCATTGTCGACTGCTCGACGCAACCTGCTCGCGTTGCGGATGGCATTTTTCTTCCAGACCATCAGTCCTGCGCCAAGCCGGTAGCTCGCTGCTTGTTGGGCGCTGACCGATGGCGCTTGCGACTGTTGCCGAGCTCGGATGTTGGGCCGAATCTGGATGTTTGCGGACTAAAGTGTGTCGGATTTTTGACGCTTGACTGGCAAAACGCCCGCGTGAGACCTTTTGACGCAGGACGACGAGCCCGGTTTTCTGGTTGCACGCGTGCACGTGCCCGGTGAGCTACGTCGATAGTCCTCGGGGGACTTGCACGAGTCCACTCGAAGACACATGTTGGGCGGCAGCACCAACTTCGTTTGCGGACACGCTCCTACATGGCCGTGTGGCTGGCCGTGGCGTAGGCTTCTTGTGTTTCCCAAGGAGACCCCCCATGCCCGCAGCCGCTGACGAACGGATGTCTGTTGCCGATTACAAGCACGCGCTCCACAAGGTTTCGACCGCGTATAAGAATCTCAAGGAGCACGGCAAAGAAGAGCTCGAGATGCTGGGCCAGCGAGGGCTCACACAGCTGATGAGCGTGTCCGCCGGGCTGATTGTCGGTGCGGCACGTGGTTTCGCTGGAGACAAGGTGACGGGTGACGTCGAAATCGCCGGCATCGATGTCGATATGGCGAGCGGTGTGCTGCTGACGATTCCGGCCATGCTGGGGTTGTTCGGTGGCGCTTCCGATGCGATCAACCAATTCGCGGGCACCGTGAATGGTATCGTGATTGCTCGCGAGCTCGAGCGCTACGCCAAGAAGCATCCGGCCACGACCGCGAAGTGAGCCGGCGGTGAAGTTCCGCTGGCTCGGCGTCGGGCTCGCGGTCACGGCCGTGAGTGCCTTAGGCGTGGTTGCGCTGCGCAGGCGGCAGTCTGCCCAAGAGCTGCCGCCCGAGCAGCAACCACCGTCCCAGTTGCCGCCTGCCGAGCCTGAGTCGTCCGTACCGAAGCTCGCTTCGGCCGACGTTGTTCAGGCTCTCGACGGTTGGCTCCGAGCGCTGGGAGTCGACAAGCTCGGTCAGCAGGGGTTCAAGCCGCCCGACCCGGCGACGGTCACTCAGGCGACTCTGTTCGCCGCCGAGCTCGCCCGGCAAGGCTACGAGACGGCGGCTGAGACTCTTCGAGCGGGCCTTCAGGCTGTCACCAGCGTTCCGCCGGTGACGAGCTCTGAGGGGCCTGAAACGCCGCCGCTTGCGCCTCCGATGCCTCCGGTGGCAGAGCCCACCCCGACGGTCGCCATTCAGTCCTCCGACTATCTGATCGGCTGGAAGGATACGACCGACAACGTCCAGATGGTTGTCCGGGATGCTCTCGGGCAGCTCGGGGCGGACACCGAGGGCACCATCACCAGCCGTCCGAGCGACTGGGCGAAGAACCGTGTCGGTGAAGATGCTCGCCAGCTCGAGCAGCTCGGACAGTTCCCGTTGGCTAATAACCTGCTTCGACTGCTCGAGGCCTGCGAAGTGCTTCCGGAGGCCGCATGAAGTCCAAGTCCGTGAACCCTCTCCTGATTGGGGCCGGCGCGGTAGGCGTCTTGGCGCTTGGCGTCTGGGCCGCGGTGCGCAAGAAGACGTCGGCGCCGGCGACGTCGCCGCCGGCCAAGGTTCCGCCCCCATCGGGAGGCGCGATTGTTCCCCCGCCTCCGGACGCTGTATGGCTGCAACCGACGCCCGAAGAACCGACGCCGGCGAGTGGCGGAGCTCCGGCGGGTGGAGCTCCGTCGGGCGGAGCACCGACTGCGGGCTCGCCGTCCGGCGGGGCCCCGGGTTGGCAGGTCAGCACTCCAGCTGGAGTGACCTACCTCGATGCGGTTGCGTTCTTGGACGAACGCTTCGCTGTTACGGAGAACAAGCCCACGAGCTCGCAGCTCTCTCGTATCACGGCAGCGTTCACCGAGCTCGGTGTCCAGGCGGACGGAAAAATCTACGCGCGTCCAACCCTCGAAGCCGTCAACAAGGGCTTTGATCTTGCCACGGCATTCGACATGGAGAAAGCGCCGGCTGCCGTCGGCGGGGCCGTTCGCGACTTCACCAAGGCGGCCTATCAGAGCTTGCCCTTGCCGCTTGCGAGGACCGCATGACAGACGATTTCGCGAGGGGGACAGATTCCACCGGGCGTGGTGCTCGGCGGTTGCAAGGTAGGTTCGTATGAGAGGTATGTGGCATCCGTCTCTGGGGTACGGTTCAATCGGCGGCGAAGCCGAAGACCTGCTCCAAGAGCTCAGTTTGGGTCAACAGCAAGAAGAGATCGTTGGCGCCGGCGAGGAAATCATCGGCTGGGAGCAGCAGCCATCGGCCGCGTACGGGCATCCGTACCATGACCTCGTGGCTGCCGAGGAAATCATCGGCGCCATGCCGTCGAGCCAGGGCAAGGCGATGACCTTGCAGGCCCTTCGTGCTGCGAAGGCCAAGGTCGCGACGGCGGCCAAGCCCGGTGCCCCCGCTCTGCCGACGCAGGGGACTCGCGTGGAGGTCATGGCCCAGGTCAATCGCCGGCATCGTTTGATGATTGCCGGGATGGGACAGACCGTCGTGGCGCTTGGCGCTCCGGCTGTCATCACCATCGCCCCCCAACGTCTCTTCAAGCCGAAGCTCATGAGCTTTCCGGGCTCGATTGCGGCGTTCTTCGGCATCACGGCCGTCTTTGTCGGTCAGGACAGCCAGCTCGCCGCCGCGGGCTTGATTCCTTGCGAGTGCTTCACCGAAACCGCGGTCAACGCCCCCATCGACTGGGATACCGCGAACATCGGCAACACCATCACGATCAACATTCAGAACATCGAGCCCGCGGGTGGTGCACCTAGCCGCACCTTCATGGGCATGCTCATCGGTCTCGGCGTCAAGCCGTAGTGATCGACTGCCTGCAAGTGTGATCCAATTCGAAAGGCGATGACATGCGGCTCAAGATTGACCTCGAAGGATTTGACCTACAGATTCCGGAGCAATTTGCTCGGAACGTCAAAAGGCTGCTTGAGCAGCTCGTCGAGCGCAATCGTGAGTGTCTGCGTCTCCGGCCCCTTCCGCCACTATACCGCTCCGGCGTGCTTTATCGCACCGATCAACCAGGTGAGGTGACCCTTGCGGACGCCCCCACGGTTTTTCGCCGGAAGTGGGGGCATTGCGCGCATTTGTCGTGCTGGCTCTGTGCGGAGCTCAATGAGCAGGGGTTGGGGGCTTCGCTTCGAATGAAATGGGCGCCCCGCTCTGACTTGCGTGGGCGCCTCTATCATGTGCAGGTGAGGCTAGATGCCAAACACGGTGAAGGCCCTAAGGGCCTTGGTCAGATTAAAGACGACACGAACCACGAAGGACAGATCCTCGATCCGAGCCGAATGCTCGGCATGGGAAGGCACGGGAAATTATGGCACGCAAGAGCACAGCACTCGCATTCGCCGTCGGATTGGGCACGGTCGCTTTGGTCGGCGCCGGAGTCGCCTTAGCTGGACGAAAGCGCGAGCAGAAGCCGGGCGAAACGACTCCGCCTCAAGTTCCGCCTCCGACTGGTGGGGCCGTTCAGAAGCTCCCGATAGTGATGACTGGGTATCCCGTCCCGCCGTTGCCTCAAGTGCCGGCGACGATCGTCGCTCCGACTCCGATAGCAGCCGATGACCAGAGCATCGTGACGTCGGCCATTCAGACCGGCGACCCGGCGAAGATGCGAGCAATCGCCCAGGTGCTTCGCCAGAAGGGCAACGTTGCCGCGGCTACCTCCCTCGAGTCGTATGCGACGAGCGTCGAGGTCGCTGCGGGCGCTGCGCAGTCCGGCATTGCCATGGTGAACCAGATCCTTCAGGGACGGACCAATGCCGGATCCCCGGGCGTGCCGGCAGGGCAGGCACAGCCGGTGCCCACGACTCCGCCGGCGGCGCAGCCGATGCCGAGTGCCCCCCCCGCAGCGGTGCCCGCCCCTGCCCCGACACCGACCCCAGTGGCGATGCCTGCTGGCTTCCCTGATCTGGCTCAGTTGCCGACCCAGCTCGCGCAGGCGCTGCCGGGATTGTTCACCGGCTATCCGACAGCCCCCGCCGTGCCTGTTCCGTCGGTGCCGGCGACGCCAGCCGGGCCATCATGGCCCGTGACCGATGCGATCAAGTATGCCGCTGCCATCAAGGCCAACAACGCTCTGACCGGAAAGGGGCCCTGGAAGGAGTCGACCGCCGACAAAGAGGCGGTGAAGGCGTTTCAGCGAAACGAGGGGCTGACTGCCGACGGTCTGTGGGGTGCGGACTCGGGTATCCACATGGGCACTAACTACGGGATCGTTCCCGTGAAGCCCTTCTACTGGCCAAAGGACACGAAGAAAGTTCCGGCAAAGAAAGCCGAGTGGCGTGCGGCCATGATGGCCCTTGCTGCCAAGGATCCGATGCGCTCCGCCGAGTGGACCGCTGCTGCCAACGTTTGAAGGGAGACCAGCCATGTTCGAGAATGAAACTGAAGGCCTCGTCAGCATCGGCGCCGAAGAGCAATACCTCGGCGGCGCGCAGGTCGTGCTTGGAATTGCCGACTACCAGGGCAACCTGATTGGGTGGTTCGGCGATGAGTATCATGCGAACCAGCGCGAGTCGGTCGATGAGATTGGCGGCGAAGAGTATCCCGTGGAGCCTTCGTTTCTGGTTCTGGGTTTGGCCGACGAGGACGACAACATTGTCGGTTGGTTCGGTTCGTCGTTCTTGAAGAAAGTCGGCAGGGCCATCACGGCGCCCGTGAAAGCGGCTGTCAGCATTGCAACGGCTCCGGTGAGGGCCGGCATTGCGATCGCCAAAGGAAAGCCCGTGCTGAAGACTTTGGCCAAGGCAGCCGGGACGCCTATCACAGCCACTGCGCGCATGACCGGTAGCATGGTGACTCCGCTCATGGGAACAAGAGCGGGTACGGCCATCGCTCGGGCGGGCGCGGCGCCGGCGCGTCTGGTGACCAATATCGCCAGCGGGAAGAACGTGGCCAAGAGCCTGGTCGCCGCTGGCAAAGCGCAGGTGCAAGCCGGGACGGCTAGTCTGGCCGTTGCGAAGCCTCTTCTCAAGGTGGCTGCTCCGGTCATCAAGAGCCCCATCACCAAGGCCATCATGGGCGGTGTTGCCATCGCCTTCCCGCCGATCGGAATCCCGGCGGCGGGTGCGCTTGCTGCTGCCAACCTGGCCCTCCCTACGGTAGAGAAGGCCGCGAGCATGGCTACGCTTGCCCTGTCCACGGCGGACAAGGTGCTGGCGGCCGCGAAGGGTGTCCTTCCGGCGCAGAAGACCGCTCCGCCGATCGTTGCCAAGGCGCTTCAGACGGCGGCCAAGAAGTCGGTGGCGGCGACGTACGCTCTCGCGAAGCGCGGTGACCCCTCAGCCAAGCGCGGTATTCAGGTGCTCGTGGCCGCGAAGAAAGTGCAGGCGGCCATCCCCGCCGCTCAGGCTCTCGTCAGTCCGGGCGCGACCCCGGTGACCGGCGGTGTCTACGATGGCAACCTGGTGACCAAGGATCGAAAGGTCCAGCGTGGTCGTTTCCAGGCGCATGGGACCGGTACTGGGTCCGGCGTTGTCGCTGCGCCGCTGGTCCTCCGAACTGGAGTCGTCCTCAAGACCAACTGGAAGACGGCCTGATGTCAGACGCCTTCACTCAGACCCGCCTGGGGAACTCGGTCATTTTCCCAGGCGGTACTCTGGTCCAGGCGGATGGTAGTAACCAGGTTCTATCGACTACGCGGCTTCTGCTCGAAGTCAATCTTGCCGAGCTTGCGCGTCACCTGTCGCCGCAAGAGCTCGGCTCGGCTGGCTCTTGGGTGTTCTTGGTCGAAACGACCATCGAAGACCGGGACTGGCCACCTTTTCCGCCGCTCCCGACAGGCTCGATCAGGGTCTGCCCGCTCAAGTTGCGCTTCACGATGGGCTCGGGCGGAGCCGTCCACCAGCTCGAATGCGATGCTCATCCTCATGCCGCGATTCAGATCCCGACGGCCACCTGTCGGGTCGAGCTTTTCTGGGACCCTCTGCCGCCGATTCTTTTCCCAGGGCCCCCGCCTCCGGCGATTCCCCTGGTCTACCAGATTCCGGACCAGGTGCGGGTTCAGGCGACCATTCAACGTGCAAACGTCATTCCGATTGCCCACCGTTCGATGTTGCTCACGCTCGATCAGACGGCCGGCGTTGGCTTCAGTTTCGGCAAAGTGCCTCGCTTTGCGCGAGACTTCCAATTGGTGTCCTTCGACACCTCTATCCTCGGTGTTCCTCAAGGGGGCAATGTCTACCTTGCGGGTTGGATTCCGGTCGGATCACAGTTCGATTTCTTTACCGGGGACGTGGCGGCAGCGACCTTCCTCGCCACCTGGTCTGGACCCCAGCTTTTGACGGCGCTCGTGAACGGCGTGCGTTTGCCGGTGCCGGCGATGGCAGAAAACTGGGAGTTTGCCTACCGGGCGCCGGCTCTCAACGTCATCGTTGCCGACTTCGGGGTAGCCTTCTGATGGCCGAAGTCCCGAGTGTGGCCACTCCGATCAGCGCTGCCGAGGCGGCGCCGATGCTCATCACCGGGCTCAAAGAGACCCTGGGCGAGATTCCTTACCGGGACACCGCCGAGCTCGTCATGGCCCAGGTCTGGCTCGAGACGGGGCGCGGCAACCTACGCAATAACAACTGGGGGAACCTGAGCTCGAGCGCGGAGTCTGACTCGGGCGACTTCTGGCGGCCGCCGTGGTTCGAGGTCACCGAGGCTTCGAGCGCGAGGAATCGATACCTCCACGAGCAGATGCTCGCCAGCAAGGCGCCGCACGCGTTCCGCTCGTACGAGACGGTTGAGCTCGGCTTGGCGGACTACTTGGCGACGCTCAAGCGTCGTTTTCCGATCATGCTCGAGGCCGCGCGTGACGGGAGCCCTTCGGCTTTCGCGCAGGCTGTCTACGATAGCGGTTACACGAGAGACCTGGAGCCGAGTGAGAGTGCGAAGTCCTTTGCGAGCTTGATGCAAGAATTCGAGCAGAAGGGGCTTTTCGATTCGCTCCCAAAAGGCGGCGGGTGGCTCTGGCGGCCGTGGGCATTCTGGGGCTCGCTGGGGTCATCTTCTGGGGCACTCTACGCAAGCCGCGCCGCCGGGGGCGCCGATAGGAGCCTGAGTCATGGGTGAAGCGGGCGGCAATGGCGAGTCCGAGCACGAAGACCCCTACGCCAAGTGGTATAGCCCCCATCAGGCTGCGGCCATCCTCGAGGTCGGTGTGCGCCGGGTCTACGCCCTGGCCGAGCAGGGCGAGCTGGCGGCCAAATTGGATGCCAATGGTCGCAAGCGTTTCGATCCGGAGCAGGTCGAGGCGATGGCACCGCAGGCGGGTATTGGTAGCATCGAGGCCCAGCGTAACCAGACGGACGTCATTCGAGCGCTGCAAAACGTCCTCAAGGTCCAGCAGGATGGGCAGCAAGCCTATCTCAAGCTCGTTCCCGAGGCGACGGTCAAGCTGCTCGCGCAGCAGGCAGAAATCATCGTGCGCCAGCAGTCGATTATTGGCGACCTGCACGAGGAGAATCGACAGCTCCGAAAGGAGCGGACCGAAATGATCGCGGCCCACGAGCAGGTGCTCACCGAGCAGCATGAGCGGGACATGCGTCGGGAAAAGATGCTGCGCGAGCAGGCTCGCTACGACAAGGCCTGGGAAGAGCTCGGCGAGCTTGTGCCCCGTCTTGCTGAGCAGGTCGTTGTCGGGGGCGACGTCCAGAAGCTTTTGGGATCGCTCGACCCGGCGCTGCTTTTTGCTCTGACGAGCGAGGCGAGTCCGCTCAACGAGGAGCAGAAAGTGTGGGTGCGGTCGATTCGCGAGCGCATCGAGGCGAAGGCCCAGAAGAAGCTTCCGGCAAAGGGCGGATCGTCGAAGACCTCCGAGCGGGTCGAGCGGAAGCCTGAGTCCGCCGCAACGGAACCGGAAGCCGCGAAGGCTTCGGAGTCGGCGTCATGAAGCCCGGTAGCGTCCAGTTTCTGAAACGTATGTTTGTCGATGGCGAGTGCTTCGACATGGCTCGCAAGACCGCCGACTTCATGAAAGGCATGGGAGCCGACGATCCGAAATCTTCCGGCCCGGAGCCTGACTCTGAACCCGAGGTCGTGGTGACCACGGGCGAGTCGGTCGAGGAGCACCAGGTCGAGGTCGAGCCTGCCGCGTGCTCGAGCTCGGCGCCGGCGTGCTCGAGCGTGGCGGGGCCCGGCGCGGCATGCGCAACTGAAAGGGTAGGCCATGGCGTTCACTGACCGCGATCAACAGAGCAACATCCGGGACATCGCGTTCAACACCGATGCCCTTCTTACGGCTCTGGCGGCCTACAACGCCCTGCTGCCGGCCGTCGCATGGAATTTCGTCGAATACCTGCCGCCGAACCTGCCGCTCATCATCAACTACCGCACTGGTGGTGGCGGCGGCGTCATCGTGCGTCAGCTGACCCTGACCTACACCGGAACCGACGTTTCGACGATTACGATCACTATCTAGGTGCGCAATGCCCGGACCCCAGCCGAACCCGTTTCCGCCTCCCCTCGTGCCGAAGGGTACGTCCGCCGTCGTTGGGTACCATATCTACCCGGCTGCGGGCGTCTACGCGTTCACGGCGCAGGGCACGAGTGCGATTGCCTGGGTGCGTCCCGGATCAGGAGGGGGAGCGGGCGGAGGCGGGGGCGGTAGCGACAATGCGAACAACACGGCCGGCGCGGGCGGTGGCGGCGGCGGTGCGGGCTCAGGGGCAGTGACTGAGTTCGTCCCGGGGCTTGGCTGGACCAAGGGCGATACGATTACGGTGACGGTGGGTGCCGGAGGACCGGGTGGCGCGGGTGGCATCGGAATGACCTTCGGTGGCGGTGCCGCGACTGATGGTGGCGTGGGTACCGCAGGTCTGCTGTCGAACGTCGTCAATACCACGACCGCGGTAACCCTGGTCACAACGTACATCCGAGCGAATTATCTCGGGGGCGGCGCGGCTGGCATCCACGGGACGACAGGTGGCGGCGGCGGTGGCGTCGGCGGCGCTGGTAACAACAATCCTTGGGGCAGCCGATCCGCAACCCACGGGCTTCGCACCGGCGGCCCGGGTGGCGGTACGAGTCTTCCGGGCGGAAACGTGGGCCTTGTGGCCTTGACTGCGCTTTCCTATTCCGTGAGTGGCTTTATGCAGCTGTGGTCTCCTAACTCGCCCAATTTCTGCAACCAATCGAATGGTGGCGCCGCTGGAGCGAACGGGGCTGGGGGGTACGGCGGCGGTGGCGGCGGCGGCGCTGGCGGGCACATGCAGCCCGGTGACGAGTATCGGGAATTTGGACAAGGCCCTCTCGGCGTTGTGGGTGGCGGCACCGGTGGCAAAGGTGGTGATGGCGCCGCCCCAGGCGGTGCTCCTACGAATGGCCTGCCCGGCACCAGTGGGTCCGACGGTACTTGCGGCCGCAGTGGTAGCGGTGGCGCGGGCGGCGGCGGCGCCGGCCGCGGCGTCCTCATGGCTGGAATTCATGGCGGAGACGGCGGCAACGGCGGAAAAGGGTCCGACGGTTTTGTCATCATCATCGAGTATGCGTAGCCCTCGTGGGCAGAAACGGAGTCGAACATGGGTCTCAATTGGATGAAAACTCGGCGAGAAGTGGATGCGGGCGAAGCGGTTGGCCTCAACTGGATCGACTGCACGGTTGCGGCCTTCCAGGTTGCCGCTGGGGCACCGGGAGCAAACACGGACATCGTGTTCACGCTGCCGGCGGCTGCTGGCCCGACGGATATTCCCCCTGCGTTGGTCGTCCCTGCTGCGGGGCCGCCTGCTGTGCAAGGCGACGCTGTTATTTCTGTCCGGAGGATCGATGCGGCCGCCATGGACGCGAACATCGGTATCGTAGGCGCATGGGTGAGTCTGGCGGGCGGGCCCGGAGTCGGCCAAATCACGGTGCGCTTCCAGAACGCCACGGCTGCGGCAATTCCCGCGGTTGCTGCGCCACGGACTTTTCGGTTCTTCCTGGATCGCTGAACCTCTGCCCGGTTGCCGGCGTTGCTCCCTTCCTCTGTCCCGCCCTGCAACGCCGGCAGCCTGGTCTTAAGGCCCCCCATGAAGTCGAGTGCACTCGGATGGATCGTTGGCGCCGGAGCCCTGCTCACGGCCGTGGGCCTCGTCCTTACCCGAAAGCCTGTGCTCGAGGGGCAGCCGGTTTTCAAGATCGCATCCGGCGTCGGCGAGAGCGGAACGACTTGGGTGGTCACCCAGGTCGACTCGCCCAGGGTTCCCGCGGGGCAGTCGTGGTTCGTGGTCGAGGCGGCTCCAGGCACGACCTTCAAGTCCGATGTGTCCGGCGAGCAGGCGACGGCCGCCGGTAAGGTCGAGGTCCTCATCATCTCCCTGGACGCTTCGGGCAAGCGTCAGTTGCTCCAAGCTCTTGGCAAGAGCTCGGACCTGGTTGCGCGAGCTCGCGCGGACCTCGAGGTATGATCGTGGACGAGCTCGAGATTGGTGCGCTGCCCTCGGAGGAACACGCCGGCGAGCTCGTCGAGCATGTGTGTCCGAAGACGGTGGCGCAGATCGTGGGGGACGTCCTGTTCCGAGGGACGCTCATCGGCGCCGGCATGGCCGCCGCGGGAGTCCGGCGCCATCTGATCGGCGGAGCGCTTTGCGGTAGCCTCGTGGTCGAGGCCTTCGTACTGTCGTGGGTCGCGGCGGAAAGGGCAAGAGGCTGATGGCCACGCTCATGTATGACCTTGGCACTCCGCTCGGGCCCGACTCGCGGGCTGTCGCCGATTTGCAGGCCATCGACGACTACGTGCGCACGGTCGCGCGACCGAAAATCCAGCAGTATCCGAAGTCCCAAGCGGTGATCGAGGACTACGAGCGCTGGCGGCAAGCCGTTTCTTGGTGGGATATGAACATCATGGTGAACGACACCATGCGGTTCGCCAAGAACAAGCGCGATGCCATCAACAAGGCTCAGGGGAACGTCCTCCCGCCGTGGGCCTCGGTCGAGGAAGGGGCCTTCGTCGAATCGCCTCCGGAGCCCGAGCAGCCGACGAAACTGCCTTCGGTCGGCTTCTTCGTGGGCCTCGCGGTGGTCACTGGAACCGTCTATCTGCTCTGGCGCTACCTGCCCAAGAGCAGCAGCCGACAAGCACTGCAAGCGTAAGGAAAGGAAACGGCCATGCCTAGACATCACATGAGCGGCGGAACCAAAGCGCTGATCGGCCTCGGGGTCATCGGAGCGGTTGCCGTCGCCGGCGTCGGAATCGCGAAAGCCAAGACGAAGGCCTCGCTTTCGGGCGAGCCCATCGGTGGCGGAAACGTAGCCGTCAAGGGCAAGAGCGGGATCAACTGGATGCTCGCTCCCACAGGCGACCAGTCCGGACCGGCTTACGGGACCATGACGTGGATCGCCTATGCGGCGCCGGGCACGAAGTTCAAGGACGACACCGGGCTCGATGTCACGCTGCCCGAGGCCGGACTCGTCCCAGTCGTGAACTTCCTCCAAGTCGGCACGGACGTCAGAACCCGATCCGCCACTCAGTCGTGGGTCACTGGCAAGGGTTGGTCGAACCTGCTGAACGCCGCCCTCTCGGACCTGGGTATCACCGCGAACGTCCAGAAGTCCGCGCAGGCCTAGCCATGGCGAAGGGGCTTTACTTCGTGTCGCTTCACCCAACGGGCGAGAGCCCGCAATGGGTCGCGACTGCGATGTTCAGCGAAGCGGGGCTCGCCGCCATGAACGGCATCGCCCTCATTACGGCCATCAGCAAGGAAGGACAGGGAGGCAAGCTCATGATGTGGGATGCCTCCAAGCTGAGCCAGGGACCCGTCGCTGGCGTCGACTTTGGTGGGCTCAACTTCTGGCCGGACCAGACGATGCCCGGACTCTGGATCTCGGGCGAGGTCTCTGGACCGCGCATCGGTGCGAGCGTCCGGGATTGGTTCTCGAGCTTCGTCCAGCAATGGGCGGGCAACTGGTGGCGGAGGTAGCATGGGGGCGCTCGGCAAGTTTTTGCTGGTTGGCCTCGGCGCTGCTACGGCCCTTGTTGGCGCGAACCTGTCGGGTCTGTACGCGCCTGGTCATCGCCGGCGTGCTCGAGCACGGACCGAGCCTCGCTTGCTCGCCCCGAAGCCCAAGGGCGGCGCTCCGAAGCCGAAGACTCGCCAGCCCTGGGTGACCGTGCGTGACGAGCACGGCACCATGCAGGCGAAGATCATCGAGCGGGAAGGCCCGCCCGGAGAAGTACGCGTCCAGGACCGAAAGGGTAACCGCTGGTACGTGAAGCGGTCTGCCATCACTCCGAAGTCTGCCCTCAGGTGAAGCCATGCCCCTGCCCCCAGGATTCTTCGCGCTCTCGCCCCTCGAAGGGGCGCTTGGGCCTTTCGCCGATGCCCGCAAGGCCACGGACACGAACTTTCCGGTGTTCGCGCGCTTCCGAATCCGCTGGTGGCCCGAGGGGCTGGTCGAAAGCCCGAGGCTCCCGAACGCTCCACTCCACTATCCGGCGGCGGTGCTTTACGGTGGCCCCGCTCCGCGAGAGTGGGCGGAGAAGTCGCTTCCTTCATGGGTGAGCCAATGGACGCGCTCGCTTGCCGCGCCCGCGAATGTTCCGGCAGGAACTTGGTACTTGGAAATCGACCATCCGGTGCTGCTTGTGCCGCCCGAGGCGTTGTTCTTCCCCTACCAGGACTTTCGCTGGTCGTGGTTCTACGACCAGGCCGAGCCTGACGTCTACCAGATCGAGGGCCAGAAGAGCTTGCCCCAGTTCCGGAACCTCCGGACGGGTCAGTGGGATCGCCCGGGGCCTTTCGGCAACATGTTCAACGAGGTTCCGCCCGTGGCCATCAGCGGAACCGAAGAGCCCCCCATCAAGGTCGCGCTAGTGCCCGAGCTCACGCTCGAGCAAGCGGCGGCGACGATGACCGCCAAGGTCCCGCAGCTCATCTCTCCGGACGAAGAGAACGAAATCGACCCTCCGGTCAGGACATGGCTCACCGAAGATGCGTGGGCCGCGGGCGTTGAGCTGCCGCCATGGATCGTTGACAACAACGAGCTCGGTCAGGACTCCGACCAGTGTAGCTCGTTGGCCGAGACCGAGGCTGGTGCGTGCCGTTGTGCCCTGCCCATGGGGCACGCTGGCGACCATGTTTGCTGGCCGCTCCGATGGGAGGGCATCGTGGTCGGGCAGGGCTTCTATCAGCGCTACCGGACCGGTGAGAAGAACGGTCGGTGCCAGTGCGGAGCGACAACCACTCTCGAAGGCGTTCCGACCGAATGCTCACTCATTGCTGGTCACCCGGGGCCCCACCTGAATGGTCCGCCCGAGCTTGGCCGCGTGTGGTTCTCTTGCCGCTCCGAGCTCGAGGATCCGCGCACGGGTTGGCGCTGCCAGTGCACTCAGCCCGGCGGACACGGTGGCATGCACATGGCCGCTGGACGTGTATGGCCGCAAGAGTCCGAGCTCGGCGCGGCCAAGAAGTCCGCGGCCAAACCAGCCTCGGCCTGGTATCGGCTGCATTACCTGGACGTGATTACGGGCAATGACGCATGGGTGCCGTACCGGTGGCTCACGGGGGCCGGCGCGAGCTCGTGGCTCAAGCAACGGACGACCTTCGGCTCCCCGGTGATGGTCTTCTTGGAGAAGTTCTACAGCGGGGAGGGCTGGCGCGAAGTATGAAACCGTCCCAGGTCTTCTGGTGGGGAGTGGGCGCTTCGGCCGTGGCCGCGCTCCTCTTCCGAGCTCGCGAGGTCGTGCGTGAACGGCAAGTCCTGCCTGAGGCTGATGCTGGCGGACACGAGGGCACTCCGCCTGGTGATCCTCTCATCGGATTCCAGGGGGAACCCGCCCGCCCTTTCGCGCTTACCCAGGCTGACATCATTCAGGCCGTGCGCGACGGCCGGCTCGAGTTCCGCTGGCGGGAGCTCCCGAGTCATCCTGGGGTGTCTGTGTTCGAGGACGCAGGGCGCATCGATGGCGTGCGCGTTCCTGTCTCCGCCCGCACGACCGCCGCGGTCGCGGAGATCCTGTCGAGTCAGCTCGGCGCCCTCGTGAGTCCGACCACGGCTCTCATCGAGGACCTGGTCTACAACAGCGCTGACGTCGTGACGAGGCCATACGCCTATGACGTCGCGAACATGGGCCGGTCGGTGCCGATGTTCAACGCTTCCGTCGACCGACAGATTGCCGCGCAGACCAGCGGCCGCCCCGGCTGGGGCTTCGTGAGCTCGGTCGGCAAGAGCTGGGTGCTCGACAATATGGCCATCTCTCACCCCGGAGCTCCGGTGAATTACGGCTTCCACTGGCCTGCGGGCACGCGCACCACGAAAGACGGGCCGTGGCCCAGTGTGGACGGGCGATCCATGGTCTTTCAACAGCCGGGAACGCGGCACAACCCGGAACACTTCGACTACTCACAGACGCTGCGCCTGTGCCGGCTCGACGGCGTAGCGATCCCAAGCCACGAACCCCTGAGAGCGACCAAGCTCTGGTACTAGGAGGACCCCATGCCGCAATCTGCCCCGCAACGAGCACTGAAAGCCGGACCGTTCGTGCCCGCCGAGGTCACGAACCTGACCGAGCTCACGGCAACGCCGCTCACTGACCTGCCCGAGGGCTTCCCGGTCTGGATTCAGTCCTTGCAGCAAGAGGCGAGGCTCGGCACGAGCTCGGCCGCGGTGGTTCAGAACCAGATCGTCGCCTCCCTCGATCCGACCAAGCGCTGGTTCCTCCAGCCGTATCCACAAGGGGCGGCGAACCCATGGATCGGGCAGCTCGACTGGGGAGTGTCGGCTACGGGCAGCAACGAGGCCGCCGGGACGCCGGCGGCGCCGCTGGCGAGCTTCGAAGAGTTCGAGCGCCGGATGGGCGGCTCGTTGCTCAACGGCAACTACAACGTCGCTTTCACGACCGGCGCCCCCGCAGGGCTGAACCCTGACGTGAACCTCGGCCCCGCGGGAACCCTGGTGCTCACGTTCCTGGGTGCGGCCACGGTGGTTGCCGTCGGCGCGGTCGGAGCGGGAGGCTACGTGAACCCCGTGCCGGCGACGCCGGAGTATTGCCTGATTCAAGCGGCGGCAACGCTTGCGCCTTACACGGGGCTCCGGTGCCGCATCACCAGTGGGCTCGCCGCCGGCGCCGTTGGTTGGTTCGGGTTGAACAATCCCGGTGGCCTTGGCGTCACCTGGTCGAGGGTGAACCGGTTCTACCAGTACGACCCCATCACCAACCCCTTTGGCAATCCGCTGAACCCGGCGGACATCGTTCCGGGCGACACCTTCGTGGTCGAGACGCTGGCGGTCATCGCGAACTGGCACGTCACGGCCACCAAGCAGTCCGATCCCGCCACGGCGACCAATGGATCGGTCTCGCTCATGCACTGCTCGATCAGCTCGGTCGCTGCCGGCACGGTGAGTCCGGTCGTCTCGGGTCCTGAAGAGAACCCGGTCACCATGTTCGGCTGTCAGGTCTATCCGAACAGCGTTTTCGGGGACAATGCGACCTGGATGGGTTGTCGATTCGAAGTGCCCGGTGTTGGTAGCTGGAACGCGATCGCCAAGCGAGCTTCTTTCCCGCAGCTCTTCATTGGCTGCCTGGCCACCGATTGCGTGATTTCGATGAACGCCCAGCTTCAGGACTTCTTGTCGCAAGGCTCCACGATCGATGGCATTCAGCCCGGCCCCGGACTGACCGTGACTCAACAGAACACGGCCGTGTTCGATGCTGCTCGAGACGCGGTGCGGGTCGACGAGAATGCGGTGGGCGTCGCATGGCTGGACGTGGGAGCGCTCTACGGATCTGGCAGTGTCGGCTACGGGGTGCACATCATTCCCGGCGGTTGCATCGCCAATTACTACAACGTGGCCGGGCCGCCCCGCGTGACCGCCACCATCAACGATCTTCGGGTCGCCGGCGACAACGGCGGCGGCTTTCCGCTCACCTGCACGTGGGCAGCGTTCGCGGCCGGTGCCCCGGCGCCGCTCACCATTCCAGGCAACTACGTTTCAGACTTGGGCTCGGGCCTCGTCACGAACGCGCCCTAGCCGCTTGGTGACCCTTTTGCTTATCCCCTCTCATGATGAGTCGCGCCCCGAAGCGGGCGCCTGCGCGGAGACAAGTCATGCCAACAGCAAACGAACGAAAGACCCTAGACGTGTTCACCATCCTGCCGCCGTACAAGGAGGGCGGCAAAAGCCGCTGGGTGCGCATTGGATCGGCCTGGGTGAACCGCGACCGATCCATGAACATCAAGCTCGATGCCTTGCCCTTGAACGGCGAGCTCCAAATCCGCAAGCACGTGCCCCGAGAGGAGCGCGGCGGAGGGCGAAGCGAGTGATCGAAACCCCTCGTCAGTATCAGGTCACGCTCGAGCAAGCCGCTCGATTCGAGAAGGCGCTCGGAGCGGACGCTTCGCCCGCCGAACTGGCGGACGAGCTCTTTCGTGCGGGCCGCTGTGCCCTCGCGAGCCAGCTGCTCGACCTGGTAGCTGAGCTTCGACAATACGAATGCGATTCGCTTCGCCTGCTGGTCAAGCGCTGGGAGAATCGGGCTGTTGAGTCGCTCGGCGTCGAGCGCGAAGTCTATGCGGAATGCACCATCGGACTTCGGCTGCTCACCGAGCGCTTCTACGCTTCCCCAAATCCGGCCGGAGAGACCAGCGGTGGGCCAGAGTGTAGTTCGTATCCGCCCTTACTTCTGGGGCGCGAAGCGCCGTTCCGAGAGGCCCCCCTCGGGGGGCCGGTGAGCGAAGCGAGCGAGCGGGGGGCAGAGCTCCAGGAGGAGCCCGGAACGCTCGACGAGACCCCAACGAAGCGAGGTGGCGAATGAGGCGGTCGTTTGGTGCGTTGAATTCGGTTGGTGCCGTTTTGGTGGTCGTGTTGGTCGCGATGCAAGCGGGAATCCGATGCGGCGGCGCGGGCGGCGCTGTGTCGACCGGGGCCGGCCTGGCGGAGGTCGTGTGCGCCCTGGTGCTGGATGAGCAGGGAGTAGAACGCGAGATTTGCGATACGGGGGCCAAGCTCGCCGAGCTCTTGGCGAGGCTCATGGCAGAGAACACTCTGCCGGCGCCGGCGGCATCCGGAGCTCCGACGAGCTCGGCGTCGGCAATGGCTTCCGCTTTGCGGAGGGCTTCGGCCTCGGCGGCGGTCGAGCGCAAGCCCGTCCGGATCTTGAACCTGTACGTGAAGCGCTCGGCCAAGTGAGGTAGTCGAATGCCCGAGGTCTCATTGTCGTCGGTTGACCAGGTGAAGCTCGCAGGGCTCCGCGAGCTTGCCGCTGACTTTCTGGTGCTGGCCGGAAAGGACCGGGTTGGCCGCCGGCAATGGGACCCGGTGTTCGAGGGCGTGACCGAACGGCGGCAGGCCCCGCGCTACTCGTCGTGCGGAGACCTCGGGCACTGGATTCTGGCTCGCCTAGGGTTTCGATTCCCGTGGCTGAACCGCGAAGAGCTCTGGGGTTGGATGGTCGGCAAGAACGTGTCGCTGCTATGCGCGAAGAGCGCCGGCGGCGCGAACGAGCTCGGGCGGCTCCCGGTTGTCGGTGAGCACCTCGACGCCGGCGACGTCCTGGTCGTCTCGGCGCACGACATCGACCATACGCACTGCATAGTCGCCCTCGGGCCGGTCGAGCTCGTTGCCGGCGCAAAGCTCTGCTCGTGCGAGTATGGTCAGTGGGACGGTCAGTACGGCCGGGCGTGCGGGAAGCTGATTTGTAGGTCCGTGGCGGTCAAGGGCTCGAGTGTCGCGCTGAGCGACCTGCCGCTCGACTCCGTTCTGTCGGTTGCTCGCTTGCTGGAGGCCTCCGGCGGCGAGATCGAGCCATCGACTGTGCGTGACTACCTTGCGGCGGTCACGGGTCGCCTGAGGATGCTCAGGCGGAGCGAGCGCCCTCGGGGCAAGGACGTGCGCTGGTGGGCCGAAGAGCTCATGGCCCACAAGCTCGAGCCGGGGCAGCCGCTGGACGTGTTTGGCAGGCAGGCCGAAGAGGCAACCCGCCAGTTTCGACAAATGCACGCCCTGGAGGACCCCGGCGGCGAGGTCTGCGTTGGCCCGTTCGAGTGGACTGCTATGCTCGACTTCGAGCCGGGGTTCCCTATGGCGAAGGCGCAGGGGCTTTGCGATGGGTGAAGCTCATGGTCGCTCTCGGCGGGCTCTGCCGGCATGGAGGCGCAAGATGGCTCGTGGCATCTACGACCCGGGCAAAGCCCCGAAACTTTGGGGTTACTGGGTTGATGCTGCCGCTCGGCGCTATGTGAAAGAGTTCGGCGGAGACCTGACGACCACATTCCCCCCGGCCGTGAGGCATGCCGTTGCGACCGAGGTCGCTCACGACGAGGGCGAACGCATCAAGGCCGGCGAGTATGGCCCCGTCGCGTCCAAGCCCGTCAAAGGCCACGGTTCCGACGCTTGGCGCTTGGAGCCGTCAAAAAGGCGATGAACCAGGAGACCAGTCATGGCAGCAAAGAAGAGACGCCCGGCAAAGGCTCACAAGCCTGTCCGGAAGCCTGCAAAGAAGGCCTCGAAGGCCCGTAAGCACGTCAAGCGGCCTGCCAAAGCGAAGGCGCATAGGGCGGCGGGGCACGGTGAGACCCTGCACAAGGGTCCGAATTGGGTGACCGCTCGTGAGGTGAGTGGCAGGATGCATGTCACCAACAGCGCGGGCGAAAGTGGCACTATTTCTGTCGCGGAATGGCGCCAGCGCGAAGAGCACCTCATCCGGAATGGCTGGAAGCACGGGCGTGGTCGCCACCATTCGAGCCACTCGACGGCGCACCGCGCATCGGCACACCCTACGGTGGCGTCCCATCCCTCCGCGGCGCACCATTCGCCGGAGCACCATTCGACTGTCCCCTCTAGTGAGTGGGACCGGCTCTGGCACAGCTACATCGAGGCCAACAAGTCCGGAAGCCTCATGGATCAAATTCGGGCCGGGCGGGCATTGCTGAAGTTCGACAAGACCCACGGCACTCCCCCCCTGCCGCACGTCGCCACGAAGCTCCGCGAGGCGAAAGAGCTACTCATCAAGCATGGCGAGGCCTTCGAGGAAGCTCGCGCGCTTGAGCACGAGCTCGACAAGGCCGAGAAGGCTGTCCACAAGCACGGCCGGCGCCGGCATACCAAGCCGAGGGGCCTTGCCAAGGGTCGCCGTCACGTCAGGATGCCTCGACTGTAGGCGTGGCGATGGCAACTAGATCCGAGCGCATTCAGTCCGAGCTCAGCCTCCAGGCGGCCAAGGACGCCCTCGGTCGAGCTCGAGCTCGCCTCCGGCGGGCTCGGGCCGACTGGCGGCGAGCTCGCCAGCTGCTGGTCCGTTGGTACCGGTCAGCTCGAGCTCGAGCTCGAAAGCGCGTTCAAGAGTACCGGGTTCGGGAGCGCGAACGCGTTCGTCGGCAGATCGCTGAATGGGGCCAAGAGCTCAAGGCAGTCTGGGAGGCTCGCAAGGCGCAGATTGACCGCTTGGGTCTCGACAAGGTGGCCAAGGCAAAACGGCTCGAAGAACACCAGCGCCAACGTCTCAGTGAGCTTGCGTCCCATCGTGTCCGACAGGCTCGAGCCTGGATGGGGCATCGGGCCGCGGAAAAGCGTCAAGAAAGCGACGAAGAGGTCGTGCGCGATCTTGAAGTGCACCATCCCGAGCTCGTGCCCCTCTTTCGCAGCATGGCTCGTCAGATCAAAGGCTCGCCCAAAATGTCTCGGACCGAAGCCATGCTGCACTGGGCGCACGACAACCCCGACGAGGTGATGGCTCTGCGTGCGGCGCAGGAAGAGCGCGAGCTCGCCGAGGCCATCCGCGAGCATGAGGCGGCAGAGCGTGCGGTGCGTTCTCGGCGTCCGACCGTCCGCAAAGCGGCACCAAAGAGCCGAAGGTATGCCGAGGCAGTTCCCTTCTGAGGCCTGATGCTTTCTCCTCGCCGCCCTGGTTGGACTGCGCCATTCACGACCCTGACCGCGGTCGACTCTATCGCGCAGCTCAAGGGGCTTGCTGTGCACCAGAACCAGGTAGGAGACCCGGACGGCTTTGCGGTGCTCGTGCGGTCCGTGAATCGTCCCTTTCAGCTCTTGCCGATCGTCCAGCCTGAGGTCCCGATGCTAGTGCTGGCCAGTCGGGACCCCCTGCGAATGTGGTACGGGCTTGCCGCTGAATTTGGTCCAGCGGCGAACCCATGGCTCGAGCAGCTCGATTGGTGGATCGATCCGGTCTCCGGCAACGATGAGAACGCCGGTGATGCTTCCACTCGGGCGCTGGCTACGATCTACGAGTGGCAGCGCCGTTTCGAGGGCGCTCGCTTCTCGCGTGGCTACCGCATTCGAATGCTCGGACCGATTCCTGAGCTGAACCTCCAGCTCGAATTGGCCGCCCTCGGGCATTTGAATTTCGACTTCAGTCCGGCCTCGGTCACGCTCGACCAGGCCCATGTGGCCGCTTACGTGCCGCCGAACGGCGTGAACCAGTACGGGATTCTTTCCCTGGTCGAGCCCTTGAACCTGAACCCGTACCTCTTTGCCCGGGTGCGGTTTCTGACCGGGCCCGCTGCGGGCGGTGTTTCCTGGATCGCTTTGGTGAATCCACTCGGTGGAGGGGTCAACACGGCTCGCGTGACGCAACCTGTGTGGACCGACCCGGACAATGCCCTGTCGCCGCTGCTTACGCTTGCTCATGTGGTCCCGGGGGCTGGCGATCTGCTGGCCATCGAGGCTCTGGCGTCCGTCGGTGCCGTAGGCACGGACTTCTTTCAGGGATCGTCCTCGGACTTCGGCCTCAATTCGGTCGTGATTTCTCACGCCGCGGTTGGCGGTGCGACAGCGGCGCCCACGGTTGTGCAGTGTTCGAATGCGCAGCCATCGCCCACGTTCCTCTGGGCCTGCGACCTTCGTGCGCAGACCCTACACGGCAACGTGCAGGCAATCGGCTGCTCTTGCCATGCTGACGGCTTTGGCATCTATGCGACTGGCGTAGACTGGCTGAACGCTATCACTTTGGAAGACTCGCTCATTTGGGACGGAATGCTGACCTCGAACGCTTTCTTGTTCGATTCGCTGGTCCAAGGTGCTCAGCTGTTTCCGGCGACCGGGCGGACATCGATGGCGGGACACGTTGCCGTGTTCGATGCGCCGGGTGACGGGATTGTCGCTTACGGCGCCGGCGTGTGCATCGAATCGGCTGGTCTTCTCTACGGGACGGGCAACCTCGGTGTCGGAGTGAACCTCCGGAGCGGCGGTGCGATTCTCGACTACCTGACCAAGCCGACGGTCACGGGCACGGTGAACGACACTTCGATACATGGAAACGTGCGCGCCTGGGGTTTGATCCCCTGGTTTGATCCGGCCTCGGGGGCTGGCATCGTGGCCACTGTTCCCTAGGGCCGCTCGGCCCAAAGGTCGATTGTCGAAAGTGCTGGAAGATTGTCGAAAGTGGCCGTATCACCATCTGAGCCCCCAGGGCGGGGCTCAGAGGAGTGGTAGCCATGTCGGACAAGAGTCGCATTCATGTCGTCAACCCGCCTGCTGAGGGCGAAGAACTGCCGCTGAAGGGTTCGCCGCGTCCGGACCCTGATGCCGGCTTCTACTCGAGCAACATGCGTCCACGGTGCGAAGCGCACCGACATGGGCAGCGATGCTTGCTCGGCCGCGAGCACGCCGGCGAGCACATGGCGGTCAACGGCCCGTTTCTCTACTGGGAACAGGCGGCGGCTGCGGCCACCCAGGACGGTGGAGACCATGCTGTCTCGGCGCTGCTCTGGTGTGATTGGGCACGCCGGCTCGGTATTGACGCTGCCGACATGCAGGTCAAATTGTTCGAGTCCTGTCGGTCGGCAAAGTTGCACCCGGCGGCGCTCTTGCTTCACCTGGTGAATGGCTGAGTGATGTCCGGGCGGGACGACCTGCCCCGTTGGCGCGTTCTGTGTACGCGCAACGGCGAGGTGATTTTCGATCAGCCGGGCGAGGGCATCGCTGAACGCGGTGCTCCTCTCTTCGACCGGCTGCGAAACCAGTACGCTGACGACTACAGCGTCACCGTCGAGCTTCAGGAAAAGGCTCTGTGCTGCGATGCATTCCGGATGGTGTTTTGCTCTTGCGGGCGGGAGGTCAAGCGATCATGAGCCCGGCTTCAGGAGCCAAGCTGGGCGTTCGCTGGCGAGTTCAGTGCTGGCGTAAGAGCGTCGTGTTTCAGGAGACCAGCGGTCCTGGTTTCGCAGTCGATGGCCGGGCCACGTTCGAGCGGCTCGCCAAAGAGTACGAGCGGACCACGGACACGAACGTGGAGTTCCAGGAGCGTCCGGCGGGCAAGCGCCGCTATCGCCCTGTCGAGCAGGCCATCGGGCGCGAAAGGATCACATGGTGAGCCCGGTCCTTACGTTGCGGCAAAAGGCCGAACAGATTCAGGCTCGGCTGACCGCAGGTCACTTCGAGACGGATGCCGAGCGCCTTCTGGTGGCTCGGCTTTCCGTCTTGCTTGCGGCGGGCGAGAATGCGCGCGTGTACGTCAGTTGGCGCAAGACCGCCACGAACGTCATTTTCGGTGTCGGTATCAGGCGGGCTGATGGCACGGTCGAATGGCCTGGTGCCCACAAACGCACAACGATCGAGTTCGAGAACGGGCAGGTCGTCAAGATGGTGAGAGGCATGGACGAGCAGAGTCGGCAAGCAGCGTTCAAGGCCCTGGTGGCAAGCCTCGGCCTCAACGAGTCTGTTGTGGCGATGGTGATCGGTCTGATGACCAAGCGCTTTGACGTTCCGGATTGGCTGGTCATCCGCGAGCTCGCCGAGGCGGTCCGGCGTATCGAAGCTGCTCGCGCAGGCGAGTCGGTTGAATCCGGGACGGGGCCGTAGCGTGGCGGCGCGTGGTTCGGAACGTGATGACCCCTGGGTGCAACGAATCGCCCAGGGCGTCGCCGTATTTGCGAGGCATCCCGAGCAGGTTCGGAACGTCGCGGTGCTCTTCGGCATTCCGCCTGCTGCGATTGCGGCGGGCGTTGCTGCTTTGTGCACTCGGTTTTCCCTCGGCGCCGGCGACGTGCTCGCCGAGCTCGTCGAGCTCGAGCGTCGGCTGCGCCAGCGCGGAAAGGTGAGAAAGGTATGAGCCGGAGAGGCCGCCGTCGCGTCAAGCAGGAAGCTCAGGTGACCATTGCGCCGCAGCGCATCTGGCGGCCGCGCGAGCTTCGGATTGCGGAGGGTTTTGCGAAGTACCTCGAAGAAGAGGGCCTCGAGCTCGAGGCCGTGGAGGTGCTTGAGGAGGATGCGCGCGGAATCCCGACCAAGTGTAACTTGAGGCTGCGGCCAGCGGACCCTGAGGACATCGAGGCAGCAAAAGAGTGCGCTCGAGTTCGGGAGGCTGAAGCTCGAGCTTGGGAGGCTGAGGTTTTCGACAAGCCATGTCCCTGCGAAAGCGGAGAGTCGTTCGGTAGGTGCCACGGCAAGGGCGGAAACGTGGGGGCGCGTAGATCGCGCCTGCTCATCGATGGCGGGACCGGCTATGGATCCCTTGGTGGTGAAGCCGATGACATCTTGCAAGAGCTCTCCGCTGCGGGTTCGGACGAGGTTCTTTTCCCCGTCCCGTCGGAATCTGACCTGGACGATGCTGAGGAAATCATCAGAACTATGCGGGACACGCCGGCAACACGGCTCGCTCTTGCTCGGCTTCGTGCCGCTCGAGGAAGGAAATGACTTTCAAGGTCGGTGACGTTGTGCGTTGCCTGCACGGCTCGCGTTCTCTGAATGTTATTGCGCGCGTTTCGGATGGTGGATCGGGTGACTTCTGGTCTGAATCCGCGGGCCCCTTCCGCCAGGGGGACTTCGAAAGGTACGTTTCCGAACGCGAGCTCGTGGAGCGTGAGGCTTCAATTCAGGTTTTTGTTCGAAGGATGCGAACGGCAGTCGATCAGATGCACGAAGGCCTGGCCGCGGTCGGTGAGGCGCTCGACCTGCTCGAGCATCCCAGCAACTGAAAGAATGGGTGGTAGAACATGCAGGTATTCAAGTCGATGTTTCGGGAAAGGATCCGGTCGGGCGCAGCCCGGCTGCTCAGCGTGGTGCCGGATTGGTCCGAGCACGCTTCGCGCCACGTGGGGTCGATCCAGCGTGTGGCGTCCGATGTCCGGTCGGTCTTACAGACCGTCGGTCGGGTCGAGGGGCTCTTGAGCGAGCTCGTGCGCCAGCATGGGCGCCTGAACCGCTATCCGGTGACAGTGAGCGTGCTGGGCGTCACTTTGCTCGATGACTCGGACGCAGGTCGGTCTTGGTCTTCCAGGGATGAGCTCGGGCTCGAGCCCGGACGCACAACGTTCGGCGGCGAGCCTGTGCCGGTCGTTGCAACGTTGGCAACGCCCAATCTGACCTCGATCGTCGGTGCGCGGACTGTCTGGCTTGCGTCTGCCGAGGAAGGCGAGGTCGAGTTCTCTTTCGATGGCCGCATGGTCCGTCGCGGAGCGGTGGTCTGGGTGACCGGACCTGGCCTCCTGACGTTGGTGAAAAAGGGGCAGTCTGAAAACTGTCAGGCTGTCCGTGGCGCTGGCTCTGTCTTCCTGGTGCCATCGGCCATCCAGGTCGGACAGATTCTGAGCTGCACGGTAGTTGGCCTGCCAAACGAGCCCATTCAAGGGGGAATGTGATGAACCTGAGTCTCGACACCCTGTCGGATACCGTGAAGGACCTCAGCGTGAGTTGCCTCTTGCAGCAGGCTGACCTCGATGAAGAGCGCATCGTGCTCGACACGCTGACTCGGCTTTGGCCGAGCGGCGTTGCCGCGCGCGTGCTCGAGGGCGATGTGCTCAACGATGACCAGATTGTGCGGCTCGTGGCCACGCTGGTCGAAGAGCTGTTTGCGGCCATCGCCAATCATCATCCGATTGACGTCGTGGTCTCTCACTCGGTCAGCGTACGGGACGTGCCGCACGATACGCCCCGTTGCGTGCGTTGCGGCAATTTTGTCGTCTGTTCGGACGGCAAGATGCAGGCCTGCTCGACCTGTGGCGGGACTCCAGTCTTGCGGGTCGTCCGGGGCGAAGGAGGGCGCACCGATGCTGACCAAAGCTGAGCTCTTCGAAGCGCTCTTCGAGGCTCCCCTCGAACGGTTGCGGTGGTTGCTCACTTCGCTGATCGCTGCGATGCGAGTCGATGACCTTGCTCCCCTGTCTGGCAAGCCCTCGATGGCCCAGCTTGTGGTTTCGTTGGTCTTCGAGCTCATGCACCGGAAGGTCTTTCCGGACTCCCTGTCGACTCTGCTTGCGGCAGCTCAAGAGCTCGTGCTGTCTAAGGGTGAAGCGGCGGCCTGTTTTTCGGGCATGACCGATACCGAGCTCGTCGAAGAGACGGCCAAGGCTACGATGGCCTTGTGGCTGATGCTTCAGCCGTCGCACTGGTTCATCCTGGCGGATTCTTGCGAGGAGCGTGGTCATGCTATCACTCGCGCCCTGAACGGCGTTTCCACCTACACGGCTCAGTCGCTTGCTCTTCGGGTGGCGACGCTCGAGGCCCGCGGCGTTGAGTCGATTCGGAGGTCATCTCATGGCGTCTAGGCCTGTTCGTCGCGAGGGCCGCCTCCGGCTCATCGCAGCCCGGAACCGCGCGGGCGATGCCGCCAAGCGCTTGCCGAATCATGTCTGCTCGGAGTCGATGGTGGCTCCGGGCTTTTCGCATTTGGTGAAAGCGCTCGGCTGGGCTTACGGCGTGCGCGAAGAGGACGTGCGTGAAGGGCTCGAGTACTTGGCGGGCCAGCTTGGAGCCTGTCCGGTGTGTGTGTTGGCTGAGGTCTTTTCGGAGGCGAACGAAGGCGCCCCGATTTGGTTCGGTCGAGTGCTCGACGAGGCCTACGATCGAAGCGAGCTCCGACCAGAGTCGGCTCAGTTGACAGAGCAGCTCGGCTGGGCGGCAATGGCGACTCTCGGAGCGAAGTCCGAGGCTCAGTCTCGGCACGTACTTGCCAGAGCGAGCCGCCCCATCGCACAAGCCTGAAGGAGTCGACCATGGCCGAAGAATTCGAAGCAACGTCCTACGGGCAGCAAAGCCCAGAGGAAGAGCTCAGGGACCGCAAGGCAGATGCCGAAAAGCTCCCCAAGATGGCTGAATACGAGCGGGCCGTCGGTGCTCTGGCTGACCTGGTGCGTCGGGTGCTGCCTGAGCTTTCGGCGGCGGTTCGGGCGGTGAAGAAAGTCGAGCCCGTGATCCATACTGTCTACGATGACATTCCGGACGAGGTCGGTTTCTTCGGGGTACCGTGGGAAGAGCTGGGCCTCGAAAACATGCGAGAGTTCCTGAAGGCTGCCAAGCACTTGAAGAACGGCGCCGATCGTTGGGCTCGCATCAACGCGCGCCGGATTGCGAAGCTCGAAGCGATGGTGGCTGAGGACTGAACGTGAGGCTCGACGACCTGGTCCAGTGCACGTGCCGGCAGCTGGGGTGCGCATGCCCCCGCTGCCGGATCGACTTCATCCTAGCTCGGGTGTCCGAGTTCTTGTTCGAGGGAAACACGATCTGCCCTCCGCTCGACGAAGTGGCCGTGGCCGTGACCGAAGAAGAGGACGGACCTCTCTTCCGGTTGCGGCGCTGGGAGGACATGCTGAGCGAGCTCAGTCTTCGGATGGCCTTCGCTATCGGTCGGCAGCTCTTGGTGCATCCGCCCGAGGGCAGCGTGCGCGTGTTCATTGTGCTCGGAAGCCCCGGTGCAGGCTTCTACATCGTGCACTATCGAGTGGCTCCGGACATCGAGGCATAGTGGCGAGGCAACGACCAGAGAGCCGCGCGTTCGCCCAATCTGGACGGCCAGAGGTTGGGGATTTCCCTGTGTTGGTCGTGGGAAACATCGGAGTTGTATTTTTCGCCATTGGAGTTGAGGTCACTTCGCGTTCGGATGGGACGGCGCGAAATGTTTGGTGGCGGGTTGTTGAATCCGGGAAAATAACGTCAAATCGGCTGGTCATGCCTGACCAATGCTGGGTGCGGTTGGCGGTTCTCGGCGAGATGCTACGTCAATACATCTGGGGGGCAGAGTGACCCACCGGCGCGGCCTTTCCTATGCTCGCGGTGGCTACCGAGTGATCCGGGGACTGGACCCGGATGAGTTTGTAGCGTCCAATCTGATCTTTGCCGTAGCCCGGCAAATCACACGAAGGAAGAGACCATGACACAGCCTGCAATGGAATACGGCCGCACGAGCCAAAACGTCGTGCTCGGTCCCGGAGAGACTCTCACGACCCGGACGGACATCGCTCGCGGCTTCGTGCCGAGAATGCTGCTCTTGAACCGCATGGCTTTCGAGCGAGTTTCGGTCACTGCGATCGTCTACGCGGGCACCCAATTGAAGGTGCGTGCGATGATGCGTGGTCAGGAGCAGGTTTATCCTCTGGCCGATGTGACTCCGGAGCTCGCCGACCAAGTTCGACGGCTAGAAGTGACCTGGGTGAATCGCGCATCGAAGTCGACGAGCTTTTCGTTCTTTCTCACCGATGATCCGGGCACCGCTCTGCCTGCTGCGGCTGTCGCGGCTCCTACTGCGATGGCGGTGCCTCCCCCCATGGCGGGCGGCCCCGGCCCGGCTCCGGTGATGAGGCCGCCCGGCGGCACGGCGCCTATGGCTGGCGTAAGACCGGCAGGGTTGCTCGCTCCTCCGGTTGCGATCCCCGTGGCCGCTTCGGTGATGGCGCCTCATTATCCGGCGACACAGGGCCCGGAACTGGCGTTCCCGAGAGTAGGAGCTCAGCCTGTCGCGGCTGCGGTTGCGGCGGCGCCGGCAAGCGAGCTCGAAACGGCGATTGCGGCGAGCTTCAGTGTGTCCGTGCAATCGCTCCGAACCATCGCGGCCAACGTGGGCGGCAGGAACGGCGTCGACCCCCAGGCCATCCTCGAGTTCTTCGGTGCTGATGGCAAGAGCACGGTCGAGTCTGAGTGGCTCGAGCAGTGTAAGCAGCGGGCCGTTGCCATGCGCCTGAATCCCGGCGAGCTCCAGCTCGCACAGGTCCTGTTCGGGTGCGCGAAAACCCTGTCGGAGCGCCAAGAGTTCGACCAGCTGATGGCCGAGGCCGGTAAAGGCTCGAAGATGCCGGGCGCGGACTTCACTGTGACGAGTGCCACGACTGGACCCGACGGCGCGGTCCACGTGCTCGAGCACACGCCTCCGCCTCCGCCCCCGCCGGCGGCGCCGGTGACTACTCACAGCGTCCTGCTCGAGCTCGCGCGACTCTTTGAGGTCGACCTCGAATGGCTGAGGATCGCCATGGCCTCGATCGCTACGCTTCGTGAGCTTGATCCGGACGCACTGGTCGCCATGCTGCCTGTTCCGACTGTGGGTGTGCTGCGCGAGCTCGTGACGCCGGAGGTCGAGGGCGCTCTTGCGGAGCCGGAGCCAGATGATCCCGAAGAGGCCGCGCAGTGGCTCAAGAAAGACGTCGGGCATTACTTTGCGGCGGCCGAAGCGGACCGCCCGAAGCTCTATAACCAGTTCGTCGCGACTCGCGCGATTGACCGGATCGCTCGAGCCGCCGTGGCTGCGGCCAAAAAAGAGAAGTAGCGGTGGCGCACGGTCGATCGCCCTTCAGGGATTGCGGGAGGGAAAGGAACCGAGCTGATGGCCATAAGGCGGCCGAGACGCAAGAAACCCACGGTGCGCGAAATGGAGTACCTGTCGGTGAGCGACATGGCCGAGGCCATCGGCTGCTGCACGGACACCGTGTACCGGTACATCCAGGATGGCGTCATCAAGGCCACTCGGCGCAAGACGGCGGGTGGTCGCTCCCGGCTCAAGATCGAGCGTGAGTGGGCGCTGAAGTACCTTCAGGGGTCGGTGGGGCATGTCCCCGTTCCGAAGCCCAGGGTGCCCAGGGGGCCCGCCGTCGACCCACGACAGTTGCCGATGCCCTACTAGCCCCCAATTGACAGCGCCCGAGCCTCCGGGAAAACAGAAGCTCGGGCGCCAGGGTTGGGTGGTAGCCTTCCCTCGGAGAAGGGTTGACGCCGGGGCCGAGCCTGTCAAGCTAGGGGGGATGCTGAACCTGCGGAGCGTGTGGCCTGAACACCCTCACGTAAGGGCGGTACGTCTACCGACGGACCGCACGCTCGGCCGGTTCAGTTTCGGTAATCGGCTCCAATGGCCGCCGAGCTGGGGTCCGCGCCCTGGCCGCCGAAATTGGCTCGGCCGACGCATAGCCGCTCGCTAGAGCCGCGAAATCCCCGTCCCACGAGCTCGCGCTCCGTCGCATTTGCCGCGGAAATGGCGGGTTCGAGCTCGTGGGCGGGGTCCGGCGGAGCTTGTCTGGGCCCGTCAAACCTCGCACCTAAATGCGCCAGAGCCGCATTTGGCTGTTCCGTTTTTCGCGCGGTTCCCCGAAATTAGGTGCGCCCGGTCGGTGTGCGAAACCGCCGGGCGCGAAAACAGAATGTATGACCCGAAGATAGCGACCCACGGAAGGAACGGCAAGCAGTGCCGGGAACGTGTGCGTTTTCGGGGCGATGCCGCGGGCGGTCGAACACTTAGCTCCCTTGGTCGAGCGGCTGAGCTTGCATGGGTGCACGAACTTCGCCGGCGGCTCGAGGTGGCGCTTGACCATGAACGTCTGACCTTCCAGACGACCAAGGACGATCCGTTCTGTGACGACGAGCCATGGATCGTCGGAAGTCGAGTGCAAGCACGGCTCGGGGGCGCTCGGTTGAGCGACTACGGTTTCCCGGGTCAATACGCCGGGCAGCGTGGGAGCGATGGCGTTCGGCGCGACTCGGCGTTGGTCTCTGAGGAACGCATCGACGTTCGATGGATCCTCCACAAGCTTACGGGTGAGGGCGATCGCTGGCTGCGCAATTGGGTGTGCAGCCGTCGCGTTTGTAGTGCGTGCAAGCGATGAGGAAGGTGTGATGGCTGAACAGACTGAAGTCTTTTTCGTGATGAGCGTGCTGGTGCCAACGGGCACGGACGAGGCGATTGTGCGCGAGAATTTGCGCAAGTTGCCGATCGGAAATCCGTTTCGAATCCTGCTCCAAGAAGAGGCCGAAGCTTGGCGCGTCAAGCAGCGGGTCGACCCCTTGGTGCATTACCAAGCGCTCCTGTGCTGCCGCCAGTTGTTTCGGCTGCTCGGCAGGGCTGATGGCGTGAACGTACAAGGGATGACTCGAGCCGATGAGCTGCTCGGCGAGCTCGCCAAGGGTCTTTGGCAGGCACTCACGCCGGAGGAACGAGCGATGGCCGTGCCCCAAGTGAGCTGAGCCTCGTCCGGAACCGGATCCGTCCCCCGAATCAGATGAGGTCGGGCATGAAGCTCAAGACGATTGAAAAGCACCGGCACCGGCGGCTTGCAATCTGCGATGCGGCAATCGACCTCGGGCGGCTGAGGGATGCGGTCGAAGACCAAGACGACTGGGAAGCCATCATGGCGCATGTTCTGAGCCCAACGTCTGAGCTCGACGACTCTTTCCGGCCGGGGGCAATCGCAGCAAGCAAGGTGCTCGACACGCTGAAGCGAGCAGTCGGAGCGCCCGAGTACTCCGGCGCCGAGCAAGAGGTTTCTGAGCTGCTGGAGAACGCCGAAGAGCTGAAGGCGCTCGAAGAGGAACGAGCTGCCTGGGTGGCCGTCTATGTTGGAGCGATCGGCATTCGCGAGCGGCTCGATGCTCTGCGCAAGAAGTGGGGAGCGGCGAAGTTCGATGAGGATTCCGTTGAGCTGGACGTGTTCGACAAGCTCGAGCTCGAGCCGAGAGAGCTCAGCCGGCGTAAGGAAATCGAGCTCGCAAAGTACGATGCGACTGCACAGGTCCTTGCGATTCTCGGGGCGCTGAAAACTCGGTTCGGCAAGGACTATGAGGAATACGACGTCGAAAGCGAAGTGCTCAATCTGCTCGAGCAGACGCCCAGGGAGCTAGCCCAGGGGCGCGAACACGAAGAGCTGCGATGGGGCATGGTGGCCGCGCTGAAGCAAGAAAACGAGGCTATCGCGAAGCGCGCTGGCAGCTGGGATGCGAGCGACGTCGAGGAGAGGCTGTACGAGCTCGTGGGCGGAGAGGACTGACCCCTTTGGACTTCGAAACGTTGCGGAGAGACTTGGCGCTCTTCGAAGAAAAGTGGGAACCAACACGGTTCATCGAAAGCCTTGAAGCTCGAATCGTCGAGCTCGAGCTCGAGCACCAGGAGCACGCCATCATGACTGCTCGAGAGGTTCAGTCTTGCCGAGCTCGCATTGCCGAGTGTCAGCGCTTTGTGGCTGAGCAGGCGGATACGGCTCGAACATGACTCCCGCCGAATGTGAGTGCCGAACGTGGACCCATCCGGGGCCTTTCCCGCCGGCTACTTTCTGGCCTGAGGGCGAGGGCCATCACCCGGCGTGTGACCACTACACGGCTCCCCCAGGAGTCGAGTGGGTCGGGTTCGAGCTCGTGCCGATGCCAGACCTTGGTCCTGAGGCACGAGCTATCTTCGAGACATGGATCGGCTCGGGCTGGATCCCCGAGCAGCTCGAGCTCGAGCCTGCGGGTGCGCTGCGGGCGATCGAAATTCTGTTCAATCCCTACCCGCCTTTCGTGCGAGTCGAGCTCTGCAATGCCGGACCCGAGATGGTCACCGTG
>Ga0209323_10000226_pt1 | contig 35070 bp, 25 predicted proteins | sample Rifsed19ft2_FD_184014 | JGI IMG/M metagenome (GOLD analysis project Ga0209323, IMG submission 184014) | Soil microbial communities from Rifle, Colorado, USA - sediment 19ft 2 (version 2) | ecosystem: Environmental > Terrestrial > Deep subsurface > Rock core/Sediment | place: Rifle, Colorado...
TGATAAAAAAAGAGATGGGTTTGATGATCTGTAAAAAGGTGACTGTGGACGGGAGAATCTGCGTAACGCCAAACATACACATCGCCCCTGGCACCTCAGATACGAAACTCTGGAGCATGAAGTAGAACCACGGCCAGACAATCATCCTGATAGAAAGTGTTACACATGCCAATAGAAAAACCAGATACCCCTTTTGTTCAAATTTACTCTTATCCTCTAAGGGTACAGTTGTTTTAAAAATATGGAGGGTTCTTATCGTTAATAAAAACAAAAAACCACCCAGGGAAAGAGAAAATATGGCTACAAACAACATGATAAGTGTATAGATATTAACGATCATCAGAATAATTTACCAAGGGTTTAGGAATCGACCTTTCAGAAGTTAAAAATGCCTGTCTGTTAGATAACATCTTACCTATTCTTCTTTAACCTATTCAAACTTTCTGTAAAGCAGCTTTGTTGCCGGAAAGATGAAGAGAATGAAGAAGCCCACAAGCGCCATGGCATCTATAAGAATCATTGTTCCCGGACCGGCAGAAAAAGATTGCCGCAGTCCATTAATAGTATACGTAAGGGGCATTCCATAAGCAATATATTCTAATGCCGTTGGCATGGATGAGACAGGACGGATAACACCGCAGAGAAATATCATAAGAAATCGTGGCAAATTGAGCAAAGTCTGCGCCTCAAACACTTCTCTCACTAAAACGCATAAGAGAGCGCCAAGAGACGAAAAGGCCAGGAGTGAGGGAATGATTATCAAAATAAGGTACAATAAATTCGGATAAAGTCCGAGGACAACAACGGAACCTATTGTTATTATGGTTGACATGATAAGGCCAAAAATAGCCCCACCCAGCACCTTTCCCAAAAGTACTGCAGATAAGCTAATGGGTGACAGGAGTAATCTCTCCAAAGAACCGAGGCGAAGTTCGAAATTGATAACAACTGCCTCCGCAGCAGTTGTGCTAAACAGGATGGTCATGGCAATGAGTCCTGGCACTAAATCTTCAAAACTCCGTGGATTTCTTAAGTAGAAAGCCAAAATCCAGGCGGTAGGAAAGACAATTCCCCAACTGATCGCAGGGGGTTTGAGGTAGTACGTCTTCATATCTTTTAAGACTATGTAGTATATGCCTCGTAAGTCATCCATCCACATTGCTATTTTCCACCTTTTTCGATAGACATAACAGTCGGGCTTAAACCTGTAATTTTGATGAAGGCATCTTCAAGGGTTGGTCTGATACTATTGACGGATTGTATTTCAATACCTTTCTCCCTGATAAGCTGACATACATTATCATATATCTTGCCGGGCATTCCACCGTGAATTTGCACTTTATTATGGTCCATTACCACAAGTTTTGCTTCAGGAAGCTTGTCGGATATGTCGTGTATCAACGTGGAAGACAATTCTGCAAAAGAGAATTCAATCACAGATTCTTCTTCAGTGGCGGCCTTCAGGTCTTTTGGTGTATCAATTTTAACGATTCGTCCTTTTACCAATATAGCAATACGGTCACATAAAATGTCCGCTTCTTCCAAATAGTGGGTCGTAATAAAGAGGGTTACTCCTTGCTGACGGAGGTTGCCGATTAAATTACGTAAAGAACGAGCAGCCACCACATCTAAACCAACGGTAGGTTCGTCAAGGAAGACAATTTTAGGGTCATGAATCAGGGCAGCAGCAATTGTTAACGCCCGCTTCATACCATGGGAGAATGTGCGAAAGAGACTGTCTTTCCGTTCAAAAAGTCCAAAGGTTTTTAGCAAGTCCTCTGCCTTTTTTCTACGCTCTAAGCGTGGAACACCATAAAGCTGCGCCACGAATAGCAGGTTATCAAGGGCAGACAATTCATCGTAAAGATTAGAAAATTCGGGAACAACCCCAACACGTTTCTTAACTTCTGTTATTTCTGTATTTATATCAAAGCCTAGAATGGAAGCATTTCCGTCTGTGGACCGGGATAGTCCGGTAAGTAGCCTGATCGTTGTGGTCTTTCCTGCGCCATTGGGACCGAGAAAACCAAATATTTCTCCCTCTTTAACGTCGAAGTCAATATGGTCAAGGGCGAGAAGCCTCCCATAAAACTTTGTTAAATGAGATACGTGAATTACTATTTTTTTTAAAACCACTTCCATAGCCACCACTTTTCAAACAGAATCTTTCCCCAGTGCCACAGTCTGCCTGGTTTTTTCATATTTACGGAAGGTTTTGGCGCTGCGTAAAAGTTTACCTTGGCACAGCCGGCCTTGCCATCTCCCATTTCGAACATACAATATCCCATACCTTCATACTCCTTCGTGGGAGACATACCCTTTATTTTTGATGCTATTTACACAATCCTACCATTTTTCATTTTAAACAACACGTCAGCAATCTTTTCAAACGAAGTATCATGGGTTGCAACGAGTATGGTTACACCGCTGGACTTTAGCTCGGTTAAAAGTTCCAACACACGTTCACTGGTTTCATCGTCGATGTTAGATGTGGGTTCATCAGCAATGATAATTTCAGGGTTATTAATCAGCGCCCGTGCAATGGCTACCCGCTGCTGCTGCCCGCCGCTGAGTTCTTCCGGGCTATGGTCTAACCTGTCGCCGAGTTCCATCTTTTCTAAAAGTATTTTGGCCCTTTCGTAACGTTTTTTTAAACTGATACCTACTGGAATGAGGGGATACGACACATTTTCCCAACTCGTGAGTCTCGGGATGAGGTGAAAGCCCTGAAAGACAAAACCGATCTTTTCACGCCGTAATCTTGAAAGGGCGATATCCGAAAATGAGGTGATATCTTCGCCGTTCATGAATACCTTGCCATCTGTGGGTCTGTCCAGAGTGCCGAGAATATTGAGCAGGGTGGTTTTCCCGGAGCCAGAGGGACCGTGCAATACCACAAAGCTATTTTTTGAAATATGTAAGCTGATGTCCTGTATAGCACATACTTCGTGGCGTGTATGGCAGTGGTACGATTTACATAGTTTTTCTGTTCTAATCATTATTTCATCGATACAACCGGCGACTCGGTTGACGCCCTCCACGAAGAATAGACGCTGCCAACCATAGTCAATATAAAGGCAAAGAAAAAGCTGAGCATACATGGTAAAGGCAAAAACCTTGCAGGCAGGATAAATTTCGGCAACATCGTTATCTCTGCAACAAAGAATTGGGCAATAAATGCACCATTAAAACCCTTAACCCATAAAATGGATAATAGTATAGCAATGGTAGCGCCCAGTAAACTGATGAGTAATTGCTCAAAGGAAATCACTTCTAAAACCTCAAGGGTATTCCAACCCGTGGCCTTCATAATACCGATTTCCTTTTTCCGCTCAGATAAACCGAAGCCAGAGGCTACCAGGATGGCAGGCACGCCCAGGGACAAGGCTACGAGATATAAGGCGCTAAAGATGCCTTCCTTGAGCATAAAACCCTTTTTAAAATACAATTCGACCATGTGTTTGTCTTGCAGTCTGTATGGTTCGTTCTGAAAAATATCATACAGGTCGGTCGCAATCTCTGAGTTGTGTCCCGGCAGGGTGTGGATTTGTATGTCCGTGGCAACATCCTGCTTCCCAAAAAGTTCGCCTGCATCTTTGAAGGACATGAGTATCATGGAAGCGCCCCAGATGCTTGAGTCTGAGGAAAAGAAGCCTACGACAGTGAACGTTTTTCTCTGCTGTCCGCGCATGCTGAACTGGTCACCGATTCTTAAGTGGAAATGCTCTGCCAGTTCGTGTCCCACAACAACCTCATTTGAATTTTCAAATATTCTGCCTGAAATACAGGAGACGGACTCTGGCAGGTCTTCTTTATTGATGCCCACAATGACTGCCAGTTTATTTTGCACAAAACCACGACCAATGATTCTGGGTATCGCCTTCGTTACTCCAAAGATTTTTTTAATCTCATCCAGATATTTTATGGGAATGGCCGCATTCCTGCCAAATTCATCAAATGTCAGATAGAGGTCTGCGCCTGCTTTAACAGAGGTGAGGGATTGCGCCCTGATGCCTTCAGAAATGGCAATGGCAGTAATAAAGGGTGAAAGGATGGCAATAATACAGAGGCAGACGACAATCGTCTTTGTCTTATGCCGTAATAAATTTTCAGTAGCTAGGAAGAGTAGATTTAAATGCTTATTCAAATTTTAACCTACGATATTTTTAAAAAAATAACTCACCGCAGAGAACGCTAAGAACGCAGAGAGAAATAATTGTAAGGGCGAACGGCTGTTCACACATTTCTGTGTTCTGTGGCGAGATGGATTATTACAAAAATACTAGAACATTATATCGAAAACACCCTCATGTATTCAAGTAATTATGCCGATTTTAAGTTGACATACGCTATTTCAAGAGATAGTATGCTGAAAAATGTGGGAGGGATAGAAATGGGTGTTGTAAATGCGAAGGTTTCCTTGTAGAACCCAAGAAAACCAGAACGGTGGATGTTAATCCCAACAGTCCCAATATTGCAACATCAATAGACAGGTAACAAATTAAGGAGAATCTTACATGTTCTTTTTACGTTTTTGTACAGCAATTATTGGCTTGGTTATGCTCGCCCCCTTTTTGGCATACCCCGGTCTCGACAATACCGTTGTTCCAACCGCCAGAGACTCAGATGTACTTAATGGAAAAACCTTCTTGGAGCTAAATAGCGCCGACAGATTGGGATTAATTACGGGAATTCAATCCCAGAACATAGTTCTGAGTTCAGTTCAAAAGACCGGACAGACGACTTCTTATGCGACAGGGGATGCCGCAAATTCGGATAAAGGGGTAGCTTCGCCCTACACACGCTTTACAAATAATGGTAACGGCACAATAACGGACAACCTTACTGGATTGATATGGTTGCAGAATGCCAATGTAGCGGGAGCGAGAACCTGGGCAGATGCCCTGACTGATGTGGCAAACCTGAATAGAGATGGAACGATGAATGGAACTTCTGCTGGTGATACGAGCAGCGGTGGCCGTCACCAAACAGACTGGCGACTGCCGAATAGAAATGAGTTAGCAAGCCTGACTGATTCAAGTAACAATAATCCTGCCCTTCCAGCGGGCTACTCTAGCTTCTTTAGCGGCGTGCAGTCGGACAGCTACTGGTCGAGTGATACCCTCAAGGGTGGTGTAGCCTATGCGTGGATCGCGAACATGAGCGATCACGGCATCATGGACACTGCCCATAAGACCGAAACTTGCTATGTATGGCCTGTTCGCGCAGGAAAAGAGTAATAATAGGGGTCTTTACTCTTGAAAATGAGATAAACTAAGACAATAGGGGTTTGGTCTTTATTCTTGCTACAAAGTTATGTAAGTGATAGAGTATTCCACATTGCAAGACCTTTAAGGATAGAATTTGACGGAGCGCTTTACCGCATTGCATCAAGACGCAACCCAAGAGAGCCCATATTTATTGCTGATACAAATCGTGTCCTTGTTTCTTGATAAAGAAGAATCAGCTTCAATAGCAAGAATAAAGACCTGACCCCTTTTGCTAAACCATCTTATACTAATTTGCACCCTCTTTTACCCACATGACTACACGATGACCCAAAAACATTTTCCAGCGATCAGAGAAATAGGCAATGTACACCTTTGGGCTATAACTGCAAATATGCTTGTCTTTTCAGCGCATATTACGCTGTATAATAATAACAAGTATCCCATTGACCAAAACACATTAGTTGATAAGATAAATGAATATCTGGTAAATAAATACAAACTAATTGAATCCACTATTCTAATCACCTTTCAGGACGAACCAGAAACGCCTGGTTTCTGCCCAGTATTGGTCGAAAATAAATGATGATATTCAATAATTATAAAAAGAGGACAAACAGTGAAACACACGTGGAAAGTTTTAAATTACTTATTTTTGGCTATCTTTATTTACTTGTCTGGTTGCAATGCCCCGCCTGCTTTTAAACCGGTAACACCTGCGGAATCACAGAAAGGGGAGATTCCGTATATTATTGGGCAATTAGACCGTTATTTTGTTCGCGACTGGAAGTACATCGTTATTCACCACAGCGCCACCGAATCTGGCAATGCCGCTGAATTTGATAAATCCCACAGAACACGGGGTTGGGAAAACGGATTAGGATATCATTTTGTAATTGGAAACGGGAATGGTTCAGGAGATGGGCAGGCCGAGATTGGCAGCAGATGGATAAATCAGATCAATGGCGCCCACGCCGGTGTTCAGGAATACAATCATTACGGCATTGGGATATGCCTCGTTGGGGATTTTAATGAATCCTCTCCGACAACGGCACAAATGGACTCGCTGTTAGCGCTTATACAATATCTCCAGGAACGATGTCGTATTCCTTCAGAAAATGTTATACTGCACAGGCATTGCAAGGAAACCGACTGTCCCGGCAAAAACTTTCCCTATTATAAATTACTTGCTGGTTTAGAAGTCAAAAGTTTCAGATAGACAGTAAGGTTTTAGAATTATATAAAACAAAAGATGAAAATCCAGCGGATAATGTACAAAGTCCGATAACTAGAGTTTTTTAAACAGAGGGTAATAATAAGATGAACCGGGGACATAAAATCTTTCTAAGTGGTATAGTTCTTTTCATGGCAGTGTCTTTTCTTTTATTTATCCTGGGTAAGCGGGAGGATGTAAACAAACGGTTAAAGGAGGAATTTGTTCAAAAAACGCAAAGACTCCAAATGCCTTTCTTAGCCAATGAACATCAGATGAATGAAAGAGTAGCGTTTTTTACCAATACTTTTGGGGGAAGTGTGTTTGTCACAATCGATGGAGAACTCGTTTATTCTTTGCCAGGTACGCATGAGAAGATTAAGGCAAGGGATATCATGGTTGGGAATGGCGGGTTTGGAAGAGAAGGAATGAATCACGATATTTCACCACCCGCGAGGCACGAGCAGGATATTTTACGCACAAAACAGGGGATGGTTGCAGGCTTTTCAGATCAGAAATGGTCAAAAAAGCTGATCCTTAAAGAGTCGTTTATCGGTGGGAAAGTAGAAAATATTCAAGGAGAAGGAAAGACCTTAACCAATGTGTCTTGTTTTAAAGGGAAAGACCCATCCAAGTGGAAGAGTAACATCTCAACGTATGAGGTTGTCAACCTTGGAGAGGTATATAAGGGAATAGCACTAAAGCTGAGGGCGTATGGAAACAATATTGAGAAGCTCTTTTATCTTAAGCCAGATGTCGATCCGGAGCTGATAAAGATCAAGCTAAGCGGGACAAAGGCATTAAAGGTAAATAAAGAAGGACAGCTTGAGGCAGAGACGGAATTAGGAACTGTTACATTTACAAAACCAGTAGCCTATCAGGAAATTCATGGGAAGAGGGTGGATGTGGACGTTTCATACCTGATTTCGGATTGTGGATCGCGGAATTTGGATTGTGAAAAAAATCAAAATCAACGATCGACATTTTCCAATTCCATAAATCCGAAATCTGAAATCTACAATCGTTCGACTGAGCGCTCACGACGAAGTCCGCAATCCGTTTACGGTTTCAAGGTTGCCTCCTATGACAGGACAAAAGAACTCATTATCGACCCGCTTCTTGCTTCTACGTATCTGGGAGGGCTTGACTCAGATTATGGCTATTCTATAGCGATAGATGCAGATAAAAATATTATTGTTGCTGGTTATACCAAATCGTCAGACTTTCCGACAACCACAGGCGTTTATGATGTCTCCTATAGTGACAGTGATATCTTTGTATCAAAGCTAGATGGAGATTTAACACGTCTCATGGCGTCTACTTATTTAGGAGGGTCTTCCGAGGATTATGTACGTTCCATAGCCATAGATTCACATAAAAATATTTATGTGTCCGGTCAAACGGCTTCATCAAACTTTCCCATAACCCCTGGCGTTTTTGATACTTCTAAAAATGGTTATAGTGATGCCTTTTTGGTAAAGCTCAGTGGAGATTTAACAAGTCTGATTGCATCCACATTTTTGGGAGGTTCTTCCGATGATTATGCTCATTCTATAGTTTTGGACCCGAATGGTATTTCCCTGTACGTAACTGGCAGGACTTTATCATCAAACTTTCCGATAACTCCTGGCGCTTATAATACTACGTTTCATAATGGTGATGCCTTTATAGCAAAGATAAATTGGAATTTCACCCACATTCTTGCATCCACCTATTTGGGAGGAACTAATAATGACTATGGCACTTCGATAGTTTTAGACTCCGATAAAAATATATATGTGAGTGGTGAGACCTGGTCGTCCGACTTTCCTACAAGTATGGATGCTTATGATACTTCCTTTAACGGTGGTTTTGGTGATGTCTTTGTATCAAAGTTTGACCGGGAACTAACACGTCTTCTTGCGTCCACATATTTGGGTGGAGCTACGGATGATTCCGCTCAATCTATGACCCTGGACTCGCGTGGTAATATATATGTGACAGGTCAAACTGAGTCATCAGACTTTCCAACCACCCCGGGCGCTTATGATACTTCGTTTCATAATGGTGATGTCTTTGTGTCAAAGTTTAGTCGGAATTTAACCAGCCTTCTTGCATCCACATATTTGGGCGGAGCAGATGATGATGTAGGTACTTCTCTCGCCGTAGGCTCAGATGGAAAAATATATGTGGCAGGCTACACTGGGTCGTCAGACTTTCCAACTACCGCTGGTTCTTATAATACTTCTAAAGGTGTTTTATTTGATGCCTTTATATCAAAGCTGAGTAGTGATTTAACAAGTCTCATTGCATCAACCTATTTAGGTGGATACTACAGAGATATTGCGCGTTCTATCGCTATAGACAAAGGCGGAAATATTTATGTGGCTGGAGAAACCCGGTCGTCAAACTTCCCAACAACTCCGGGTTCTTATGATACTTCTTACAACGGCGACGTTAGTATTTCTTATGCTTATGACGCTTTTGTGTCAAAGCTTGATAGTAATCTTTCTGCAGCACTCCCAACTAATAAGAAACAGTAATTTTATTGATGTGTCATGGAGGTTTTAACGGAATCTGTCTAAGCTGTGGGCTAAAGACCAAAGGATATTTTTAGTATTTGATAATCTCAATAGCCACACCCATCTCCATATTGCCCGTGATATAGGAAACTGTTCCTGTATGATCAGGGCAGTAGCAGTAACCACCTGGGATTGGCCATTCAATGCATGGGCATCTCGGGTCAATCCTTGGGTCGAAGTTGATATAACACCACGTAGGTTTTGTTGTAGCTCCGATACCAACGCCATGCACTATGTCCTGAAAGTTGTTTTCAATGTTGTTCGTTGCTTTTCCTGAGACCAAAGATTCCGTGGATACAGAGACAACCACGGCAAGCACAAGGCACAGGAGAATGCTTAAAAATAAGAGCGATTTTTTGTCCATAATTTATTTTTCGCCACGAATTCTACTTAAAATGTCTCGTAAGGATCGGATGGACTTTTCTGCTGTTTCCAGTCGTTCCTGTAAGTCCAGGATTGCCTCTTCGGTAACAAAGGCGCTGCTGCCGTAACCCATAGTGCTTACGGCGTTGAGGATATCGAGGGTACTCACAACGCCAAGAACTTGTCCCTTGTCCTGTATAATGACCCTATGGATTTTTTTATCATACATGATCTTTGCAAGACGGTCTATCGTATCATCGGCCTGTGCAGTGATAACATGGGAAGTCATGATGTCTTTTACAGACGCATTCCCGAATACTTTTGACTTTGATACCTTGTCGAATGCCTTTTTTAGTTTTCCGTTCGTATCACTGTAAAAGGATTTTTTACCGACGGTGGGTCGTTTCTTACCCGTTTTTTCTTCGTATTCAACAATGTCGGTTTTTGAAACAACTCCAACAAGTTTGCCCTCTTTATCCACGACAGGCGCCCCGTTGATTCGATTTTTGATCAGAATTTTTATGAGTGTATGGATTGGTGTATCCGGATGGATACAGACCACCTTTTCCGTCATTAAATCTTTTGCCACGAATTTATAAGTAGACATAGTCATTCCTCCATGATGTTTACAAATTTTCTTTTTTGACAGGATTTACAGGATAAAACAGGATGTACAAAGTACCGGGACAAAATGTAAATCAAGTTATTCCGTTTAAGTCCCCCTTAACAAAGGGGGATTCAGGGGGTTGTGTTTTTTCTAGGCTATTTTACAACCCCCTTGCCCCCTTTCCTAAGGGGGATTTTTCATCACTTATGCCGTATGATCCGCCTAAAAAAAATGAATAATTCATACGATAAATTTAACGTCTTTTCTGTGTCATCTGTGGTAAGCTGTTATCCTCTTTTTTACATACTTTTTGCAAGAGGGTATAGGTGTTTTTAAAGGTATTTTTGTCATCGGGATGATGTGAGATATAATCATTCAGATATCGAAATGCCTCTTCATAGCGCTTCTTTGCAATGTAATTATCCAGAAGTAAAATAACAGGGCGGCTATCATATGGATTACACATCAATGCCTGTTTACAGTATTTTATTGATTTTTCATACTTCACCTCATTATTTGCATTGCGTGCCTTATATAAAAATATCTCCGCAATAAGTTCCAAATCGTTCATAATCTTCTTTTGCGGGTTGTCCCTGTCTACCTTTTTTACAATCCCATCGCTATGGGTATGTTCAAAGTAGTGTTTCTGTTCTTTAACTATGAGCATATTATAAATATGGCCGGGAACAAAGATATTTTTTATGTCTATGCCAAAGTGTCTGCAAATAATGGTGTATCGAATTGCATATGAAAGGCAGTTTCCCACCTTGAGATTAAGCGTATCTCTGACATCATAACACTCATTGTATGTCCCTTCATGAGCGTTTCTTTGTAGCCAGTCGAATATGAACTGTGCCTTAGTTAATGGGTCTGTTGTATTACTGACGTATGCTTCCCGACTGATTCGGGAGATGAGGTCATCGATCTTTGTCAGATACGACTGCATCTTTTTATCAGTGTCTACACCGGATGCAACCAGGCAAGCCTGCTCAAATGGCATGTCAATCCGTCTATCCTGGATATCGTTTATCAATGATGTTTCTAATTGATTTGTATCTTTTTTGTTAATAAATTCTGTGTACTGCGCGGAATGGCAACCTGCAAGGGTTATCAGGAACATGAGGTGAAGTCCAGTTATTAATAGAGAACGGTTCATGGGCTATCCTAACCTGGCTTTAATTGAGGCAAGTAACCTTTCCTGGGTAAACGGTTTTTCCAGGAAGATCAAAGCGGGGTCTATTTCAAATATCGTTTTATACGAACGAGGTGAAAAACTGCTTGCGATAATGATGGGAATGCTGGCATACGATGGATCTGATTTCAATTGCTTAAGGAATGCATCGCCGGTCATTTCATCGAGTAACAAGTCAAGAATGAGGAGGTCGGGTTTGTCTTCCTTTATTTTTTCAAATGCCTGTTTTCCATCGAGGGCGCGGTTGACGATATAATCAGTACCTTCGAACATCATCGTGTAAAAAAAGAAAAACTCGTCTTCGTCTTCTATGATGAGTATTTTCTTACTCAAAGTATAGACTCCTTTTGTTTTATAGTTTACGAAGCACCTTCTTAAGCAACTGGTAAGGTAAATTTGAATGTGGAGCCCTTTCCGCGGCCTTCACTTTCCACCCATAAATGTCCTTTGTGAACTTCGATAATATTTTTGCATATCGCCAGGCCTACCCCTGCGCCATCCACCCTCGGACGTTCCTGAAAGAATCTTTCGAATAGTTTTCCGAATTGTTCTTTCGGTAACCCGATACCACTCCCTGTATCTTTTACGGCGAATTCTATGCAGGCATCCTTTTGTTCCAGAAAAACGTGTATTTCTCCTTTTTCGGTATATTTTATGGCATTGTCTATGAGGTTGGTAATTACACGCTGAATTTCTTCCTTGTCGCCAATCACTGCCGGTAATCCTTGATTTACGTGGTTTATTAAAGCCAATCCCTTCTTTTCAGCTAAAAGTCTCATCCCTGTAACTGTTTGTAAAACGAGCACGTCCATATGGATGGGTTCCTTCCTAAACACTAATCTGCCGGATTCCAAAACAGAGAGATCGAGTATACTCCCAATGGTCTTTCGTAATCTTTGCAAACTATCGTTAATTATCTTGCTGAATTTTTCTTCTTTCGAACGGTCTATGTGCTCTTTCTTTACCTCCTTAGACCAGAGATCGATTGCCATTTGTACCTGTGCAACTGGTGATTTCAGCTCATGAGATACATCCCGTATCATTTTGTCCTTCATCTGATCAAGGGTCAGTAATTCTTTATATGCCTTTTCCAGATTACTACTTTGTTTTTCCAGTTCTTGATTCATACGAACCAGATCTTTTGTCCTTTCCTCCACCGTCCTCTCCAGGTTGGTTGTGTAGTTCCTGAGTATCTGTGTTTTTTCTTCCAGAAAACTTGCCATTTTATTGAAGGAATGAGAAAGTTCTCCGATCTCGTCGCGGGAGGTGATTTTAATACGTTTGCTATAATCACCTTCAGAAATGCTTTTTGTTATCTCCGTAAGATATAAGATAGGGTCTGACATTTTTTTTCCAAAGAAAAAGGCAGAAGAGATAACTGCAATAGTTACCAGGAATATGATCGGAGCAACGATTGTGTGTAGTCTTTTGACCGGACCGTAGCCTTCTTTCACATCAATTTCGGCAATAACACCCCAATCGAGTTCTGGTATCCATTGCCAAAAACCCAATACCTGGATACCGCGATAATCTACATACTCTTCGCCATCGTGTCCTTTTTTCCCTTTTATACATTCTTCAGCGCCCTTTGTGAGCTGTCCTGTTTTTGGATTTATTACCTGGAGTTCAAGTGTTGTTCGTTGTTGGACAAGGCCAATATCTTTAAGGTCTTTTAAATACTTGGACTCAGAAATCATAAACCCATCTTTATTGATTAAATATGTTTCACCTGTTTCTCCTAACCGGACACTTCTCATGAGTTTACTGATTTCCATTACATCAACCCTCAGACATACCATACCTATAACCTTATGCTCGTAGATAACAGGAGTGGAAATATAGAGGGTTGGCAGTCCCAGTTCGAGTTTTCCATATTCATTTTCCAGCGGGATTACAGAAGGTGCAATTGTTGAAACGAAGGTTATGCCACTGACAGCCTTCTGAAAAAATTCAAACCCTGCAACATTGGTAATTACCGTTCCAGTCGAGGTTGTAATCTTTAAATCTCCATGACGGTCGTAGATGAATATTTCCTTGTAACCATACGCCTCTCTGAGGGTATTTAAGTGGTGCAGCAATCTATAAAAATTTTCACTCCCCTCGGATTTATAGATTACGCCGGGGACATTAGGATTTTCAGCGATAATCCTGGCATCTGCCTTTCTCTCTTCGATCCATCGCAAAATGAGTTCCGTCTGCTTGTGCCCAACACCTTCGAGATTTTGTATCAGTGCGTCCTGTAACGCCTTTTTTTCAGTGGGATAAATGAATACCGTCATGATAAAAATAGGGAATACGGCAAGCAGGATTGAAGAGAGGATAATCTTCGTTCTGATAGACTTGTAAGGGAGAATACGAAATTTCCTTAGTATTTTAAGGAAGATATTATGCTGGATTAAATATTTTTGCAGGATCTGTTTTATGGCGGTATTCATTCTATAAGCTATTCCGTTTAAGTCCCCCTTAACAAAGGGGGATTCAGGGGGTTGTTTTTTTTTCTGGGCTATTTCACAACCCCCTAGCCCCCTTTTCTAAGGGGGATTCTCTATGCCATACATCCTATAACCTGGACGAATAAAATGAAAATTCTTATAAAACAACAGATTCCACAGATGATTTTCTTAAGATTTATTTTTGACAAAAGAAGGAATGTTCTTCATGTATTGTTCAATCAGTTCAACAGTAATTTCTGTAACACCCTCTTTCGTGGCATAGGACTCGATTGATTTTTTAGCCCTACCCCTAACAAATATTGGTGCTCTTTCCAGCCGTTGTTTCGCCTCCTCTGTCCATATGGGCGAAGGAGGGGATTCTCTTTTATTCGTCTCATCGGATGACTTCAGATATGACTGGAATTTCTTAATAATGCCCTCGTTTCTCATAGTCCGTTCACCAAGAAACGTCTTAATTTGATCAATAACTTCTTTCTTATTCACACTCTTTAGCTTTTCTTTGGCCTTGTCCCATGCATCCATTCGGAGTTCATCAAATCCAATATTTTTGATACGTTGAGAAGCGAGCTTCATAGACTCATCCCTTATTTCAGAGAGAAAACCGGAGGTAATTTCCTTGTAACCATGCAGCCGTGCCTTTTTCTGCATGAGTTTGTAGATACCGGGCCGTACAAAGTCAGGAGCGTGTTCCACACGTTTCCTGGCCTCTTCAGTCCAGGGTATTTCTTCATTCTCTTGTACCTGGTTGTTGTTTTCAATAGGATGCACGTCTTTATTTTCATTCATAGATTTTGGGAATGCCGTCTTCTTGTTTGCCTGCATTTCTTCGCGTGCAGCCTTCATTATTTCTAATGTTATTTCCTGGTGATTATTTATTGTGGCAAACTGTTCTACATTTTTGATGACCATGCCTCTGCCAAAAGAAGGGATTTGTTTGAGGATACTTTTTGCCTGGGGGCTCCAGTTCAGAGTAAAAATTTCCTCCGTTCCGAATGTTTCCGATGTGGTCAGGCGGATGACCTTGTTGCCGTATTTCCCAGGGATATAATCACACCATTCATCCTCGTCCATCTGATTCCCCGTAGTAGCCAGTGCCCGTGCGCGGCATCCCTTGCAAATATCCATAAACTCACATACACCACACCTGCCGTTGAGGCTGGCATAGCGCAAGGTTTGGAAATCGGCGGTATCTTTCCAAATGTTCACAAAACTCTTTTCTCGTACATTCCCAGACACATTGGGCATGTAAGGGCACGGTGTAACGTTTCCCTCCGGGGTGATCCTGCAATAGTGAGTGCCGGCCGGGCAACCGCCTGCATATGCCCTGATGAGCGGAGAAGCGCTATCGTGTTCATAGACAATCCTTCGATAGTGGGGAGCGCATTTTGCCCCCACCATCATCTTTCCTTGATATTTTTTTTGTATATCATAAAGCTGGTGCAATGCCTGATCGTATTGTTGTGGCGTAATATCCGTCAGTTCTTGACCCTTTCCGGTACACACAAGAAAAAACAGGTTAAAGACCTTAGCGCCGAGGTTGTAAGAAAATTCAATAATATCGGGGATTTCATGAAAATTATCCCTGGTGACGGTGGTTTGTATTTGAAACTCGATGCCCTGTCTCCGGCTTGCCTCAATTCCGTTAAGGGTGTCATCCCAGGCGCCTGAAATTCCCCTGAAGGTATCATGCCTTTCAGGTATAACCGAGTCAAGGCTGATGCCAATCCCCGTTACTCCGCTTTCTTTGAGTTTCCTGGCAATGTCATCGTCGATCATATTCCCATTTGTTCCCAGTACTACCATCATTCCTTTCTGAGAGGCATAAGAGGATAGGTCGTAGATGTCTTTTCTTAACAAAGGTTCTCCGCCTGTAAGTATCAATAAAAGGTTTGGATTCAGCTCAGACATTTGGTCTATGAGCTTGTATCCTTCCTGCGTGCTGAGTTCACTGGCAGATTGGTTGGTTAAAGCATTTGTATCAAGATAGCAATGGTTGCAGCGGAGGTTGCAACGATAGGTCGTGTTCCATGAGATTGCATATGGCTTATGGTTCATTGTTTAAAACCTTTTAATACACATTGTTTAAGAAAACAAGATCAAATAATAAAACATTGTGATTTAAAAAACAACAAATATTATCTGTTGTGTAATGGATTTTGGTAAACTAAAATAGGTTGGTTTTCACTTTCTCATGTGTTTGGTATTATTCTCGAAATTTTATTGAATTCTATTTATAATAATTTCTAAAGTTAATGATGTGAATTATAGTGAACGCAATAAGAAAGTTGTCATTGCGAGCGACAGCGAAGCAATCCAAACCGTCGAGATTGCTTCGGGCTATTGCCCTCGCAATGACATTTGCATGTACCCATATTTATTGCGTTTACTATAATATTCCATGGTTCCTTTTTAAAGGGGAATAATTTTTCTGGAGGAGTGTACCATTAACGTACCAGCAGTAGGTTTAAAACGACTTGAAACCGTATGGTTCCAGGTAACAGGTACCCTTTGTAATTTACAGTGTACTCATTGCTTTATTTCTTGTGGGCCTATAAATAAAACGCATGAGATAATAACGGTAGATACTGTCCGGTGGTATTTAAAAGAGGCATCAACGCTGGGAGTAAAAGACTTTTATTTTACCGGGGGCGAGCCATTTCTCCATCCTCAGATTGCGGACATTGTAAGAGAGACATTGAACTACGGTCCGGCAACCATTCTCTCAAACGGCACTCTGATAACAGAGGCGGTCGCACAAAGATTTGGTCAAATATCTCGTAATTCCAAATATAAGTTGGAATTCAGAATAAGTCTTGAGAGTCCTACTGAGTCTGAAAATGACCAGATACGGGGTAGTGGCTCTTTTCAGAGGGCGATTAAGGGTATTCAAGCCTTGTTACATGCGGGTTTCAACCCTATTATTACAACTGCTGACTGGACAAAATACGGAAAGTTTGCAAAAGAAACCGATGCGGGATTTAGGTCATTGGTAGGTTCTCTGAGCGCCTCGCAATTGAGGTTAAAACAACTACCTTTAGTCCTTTTGGAACGCTGCGCTGAATTAATCAGACCTTACGACAATAGCGAACGAGTTACCGGGAAGTGTTTTGATAACTTTGATATAAATAACCTCCAGTGCGCCACCAGCCGAATAGTAACCAGTAAGGGGGTCTTTGTTTGTCCCATACTTATTAACGATCAGAAGGCATGGATGGGGTGGACACTAAATGAAGCACTCACATCGTATATGATGGAATCTCCCGCGTGTTATACCTGTAGGACGTCTGGATTAACCTGCAAAAATGATGATTTACATTTATACGAAACGGGTGTCTATCAAAATGGTGGAGAGGTAGAGGGTATGGGAAAAGACACCGTCAGAAAATCAGTTAATAAATTTTATGGCACTGCTGCCACTCAACCGCAAAAAGAACTGTGTTGTCCAACCAGTTATGATGCTGCAGATTTATCACATATTCCCCAAGAAATATTGAATATTTCTTATGGATGCGGCAGTCCTGTGACGCCGGCTCATATTGAATTGGGAGAGAGCGTACTGGATTTAGGTTCTGGCGGGGGAGTGGATTGTTTTATTGCTTCTAAAATGGCAGGAGAGGGGGGGCGTGTCATAGGTATCGACATGACTGACGAAATGCTGGTAAAGGCCCATGATTCGAGAGAGAGTGTTGCAAAGAAACTTGGCTTTGATAATGTGCGGTTTATAAAAGGGTTTCTGGAAGAAATACCCCTGGCAAATGAATGTATTGACGTCGTTACGTCTAATTGTGTAATTAATTTGTCTGAACAGAAGGAAAAGGTTTTTCAAGAGATATTCAGGGTATTGAGAAAAGGCGGCAGGTTTGTTATATCCGATATTTTCTCTGATAGGGAAGTTCCTTTGATTATGAAACAAAATAGTAAATTATGGAGTGAGTGTATATCCGGGGCAATTACAGAGGTTGCATTTGTTAATAAAATAAAGGCAATGGGTTTCTATGGGCTGGAGGTAATTAATCGTTATCCTTACAAGAAAGTGGGGGGATTTCAATTTTACTCTATAACCATAAAGGCATACAAATTTAAGAAATCAAAGGAATGCGAGTATCGGGGACAATATGCTGCCTATAAGGGGCCTTTCAGTCATGTTTCAGATGATGACGGTCATATATATCCCGTAGGAATACCTATGGAGGTATGCACGGATACCGCCTGGAAGCTTTCAAACCCTCCTTATAAAGGAATGTTTATCGTGTCGGATAGCCAGAAAGGTGATGAGGGGAAGTCCTGCGGGCCTGAGTGCTGTGAGTGATAATAAATAGCAGACCCCAGAAAAAGAAAAGACAAAAAGGTCTTAAATAGAACTAAAATATTACAAGAATTTAGTTTTTTGAAAGAAATGGCCACTGCTTTCCTTGTATCATGACAGGAGCGATATATTTGCTACCTCGAAACACACCCCCGGCCCCTCTTTTTAGAGGGGAGAGCAAAAGTCCCCTCTATGTAAGAGGGGATTTAGAGGTGTGTTTACTACCGGCAAATACCTTGCTTCTCCATAGTTCGTTAAAACCCGATTTTTACCGAGATTTTTTAGAAAAACTAAATTAATACAAAATGTTTAATAGGGAAGCTATAAAGTGATAGAGATAAAACCAGTAACGGGAAAGATTGATGCCGTAGTGAGTGTCCCTGGCTCGAAGAGTTATACAAACCGTGCGCTTATCACGGCGGCGTTAGCAGATGGAGAATCCACGATAACCAATGCCCTTTTTAGCGATGACACTAAATATATGGCGGCCAGTTTAAATATACTGGGAATACCCATCAAAGAAGATCAAAAAACTAACGGGTTTATTATATACGGCAAAGGTGGAATTATTCCGGCGAAACAGGCAACCTTGTTTATCGGGAACGCAGGAACTGCCATGCGGTTTTTAACGGCCATGTTGACTCTGGGTAATGGGGTTTATGAAATTGATGGTATTGAGCGTATGAGGCAAAGACCAATACAGGATTTGTTAGACGGTTTAAAACAGCTTGGGGCGGATGTCGTGTCTAAATTTAACAATGGTTGCCCGCCTGTTTTAATCCGGGGGGTAGGATTACAAGGTGGATCGGCAGTTGTAAATGGGGATTTGAGCAGCCAGTATTTTAGCGCACTGCTCATGACAGCCCCATATGCAAAAAATGATGTGTTCATAGAAGTAAAGGGTGATCTGGTTTCGAAACGATATGTGGATATGACGATAGCGTTGATGCGTCAATTCGGTGTGGATGTAAAAAACAATGACTATAAAACATTCTTCGTAAAATCCGGGCAAAGGTATAAGGCGAAACATTACGAGGTTGAGGGAGATGCATCTGCTGCATCGTATTTCTTTGCCGCTGCCGCCATCACGGGTGGAAAGGTTAGGGTTATGGGTATCGGAAGCGATTCTTTGCAAGGGGATATCCATTTTGTAGACGTCTTGAAAAGTATGGGTTGCCGAGTTAATGCAAATGCCAATTGGATTGAAGTACAGGGGGGTTCTTTGCGTGGGGTTGATGTGGATATGGGTGAGATGCCGGATGTGGCGCAGACATTGGCATCGGTAGCGGTGTTTGCCCGTGGTAAGACGCGGATCCGAAATGTGAAAAATATGCGCATAAAGGAAACAGACCGAATTGCCGCGGTGGTAAATGAACTGCGCCGAATGGGTATTTCAACGGTGGAATATGAGGATGGCCTCGAGATCGAACCTTCCAAGCCGAAACCAGCCGAGATAGAAACCTATGATGACCATCGTATGGCCATGAGTTTTGCATTGCTTGGGTTGCGTGCACAGGGGATTAAAATAAAACACCCCGAATGTGTATCAAAAACATTTCCGGATTATTTTCAGAGATTAGAGGCATTACGAGGCCGTTTGTAAGTTGATAAAATACGATGATTACATCAGACGCTCATGAAAAATATATGGCACTTGCCCTGGAACTGGCTGAAAAAGGGCGAGGAAAGGTAGAACCAAATCCCATGGTAGGCGCTGTGGTGGTAAAAGACGGTGGAATTGTGGGGAGAGGCTATCACCAGGTATTTGGAGGGGCACATGCCGAGATTTACGCAATACATGAAGGTGGAATGAACTGCAGGGGAGCGACACTCTATATTTCTATGGAGCCTTGTGCACACTATGGCAAGACGGCGCCTTGTGTTGATGCAATTATTCAGGCAGGTATCAAGACGGTAGTTGCGGCAGTTATTGATCCAAACCCCATTACCTCTGGGAAAGGAATACAAAAACTGAAAGAGGCAGGGGTCGAAGTTGTGGTGGGAGTAATGGAAGTGCAAGCCAAAAGACTCAATGTCCCTTTTTTTAAATTAATACAAAAAGGGTTACCGTATGTAACCGTGAAATGGGCGATGTCGATTGATGGTAAAATCGCCACACATACAGGTGAATCCAGGTGGATCACATGTGAAGAATCGCGGAAATATGTGCATAAGATTCGTGGGCAGATGGACGGTATTTTGGTGGGGATCAATACTGTGATGCGGGATGATCCGTTACTGACCTGCAGGATCGAAGGTGGACGAAATCCAAAGAGGATTGTTATAGACAGTAATGCCTTACTGCCCATAAATTCACGTCTTTTAAACACAATCAATAAAGGTGAAATAATCGTTGCGGTAAGCAAAAATGCGCAGTTGAGTCGTATGGAGAAACTTGAACAACTGGGATGTAAGATTGTTCAAACAAAAGATATGAATGGCCATGTAGATTTGAAAGAACTCTTTCAACGACTTGGTGAAATGAAGTTAACGAATATTCTCGTGGAAGGGGGGAGCAGGGTTATCACCTCCGTAATTGAAGGGCATCTGGCTGACAGGGTGATGGTGTTTGTTGCGCCAGTTATTATAGGGGGCGAGGGTGCGAAATCACCTGTGCTTGGGACTGGTATCAATAAAATAAGCGAAGCTGAAGAAATAGATGAAATTGAAATAAAAAGATTTTCAAACGATATTGTTATTGAAGGTGCTTTGAAATACCGTAGCTAACGAATATTGCCTTGTTAGGATACCCGCGATGGAACTGTGTAGGGGCGAAGCATTTGCCAGAGTTAACATGGATGTATTCGCATTTATACCAGCAGATGCTTCGCCCCTACGGTAATGCAAAGATGTATCGGATATTTCTTTCAAAAAACTAAATTGTTACTAAAGTGTTAATATCGGGGTTTCTTGGAAAGTAACATCGGGGAATAAGTTTGGCAGTATATTCAATCATCCGTTATGAATTATCCAGTTCACCGTCTTCGTCGTCTAACGCCCTTTCTATCTCAAATTCAATCTCTCTCCTGGGTTCGAGTACCAATTTTTTATATCTTTCCTTAATAAAAGCCAACCGTTCGGTTCTCTTTCGCTGATTATCGGTAGCATAATTAACATCTAAAATCATTGCAAAACATCTCCTCAAAAACCTTACAAAACAAAAAAACAAACGAAACAAAGAATTTTACAAATTTCGTTGAAATTATATATTCAACTGCACTAATGTCAAGCCCAAATTGAATAATTTTATTTTTGTGATATTGCTATTCCTCGCGTAATGGTAACGATGCTGTCAGTTGTCAGTCCAGAGGTTATTAAGGTAGTTGATACAGATACTCCGGAAGAGGTGATTTATACCATATCCGGTCAGTTTTACGAAGAAAAAATCGGGGCGTTTTAGGTAACAACCTTTACGGTTGTTTTTTCCCTTTAAAAGTTCCCTTATAGTCATATGATACGGTTTTTTGAAAAAGGGCAAAGTAGACATCCACCGTGCCTTTCATTTTTCCGCTCATGCGGTTGTTTTTCAGTTTTCCACCATATTTTGTCATATCAAGACTTTCGATAGTGACCTCATAACCCGCCTCTTGAAACAACTCCTCGAATTTAGATGATAAATAATCTGAATTATAGTCAAAAGAAACCTTATTACTTTCCGTCGCAGCGCTTCCTACTTCCTCTTCCTCTTCATACACAACATCATCCGTAATAGTTATTTTAAATTTAGTGGTATCGCAGGTCAGACCAGTGGATGCATCGACACAGAATTTTTCTGTAATGGACCAGTTACCGTCCAAACTGTTGCTTTCATCATTTGCCGCTGCTTTTACATCAGATAGAAGGCCATATCCTGCGGGGCATAATAAGGACACTATAACGACCATAACAAAGAACACGATATTCTTCATGGACTATATCTCCTTAAAATGTGATAAATGGAAATCTACCGAGGCATTGCCTCAGACTGATAAAAGAGTTTGTAATTGAGTGTGTAGTTTGCATCGGTAAAATCGCAGGCAGAATATCTCATTTGAATAAATATGTCAAGAATTTTTATCGATGGTAAAACAAATTTATAATTCTGCCTAAACGCGTGGTTGTTCTTTTATTCCCACTCAATCGTACTAGGCGGCTTGGTGCTGATATCGTAAACCACACGATTGATACCTTTGACCTCGTTGATAATCCTATTGGAAATGATCCCCAGTATTTCGTGAGGGATGTGGCACCAATCGGCGGTCATAAAGTCGGTTGTTTCCACAGCACGTATGGCAATGACGTTTTCGTAGCTTCTTTCGTCTCCCATGACTCCCACGGTGCTCATAGGAAGCAATACAGCGAAGCACTGAGCAATAGAACGATATAGACCTGCCTTGCATATCTCTTCTATAACAATCTTATCAGCGCTGCGAAGGATATCTAAGTGTGGTTTCGTCACTTCGCCGATAATCCGAATAGCCAGCCCTGGTCCAGGGAAAGGGTGACGCCAGACTAATTCTTCCGGCAGTCCAAGTTCCTCCCCTATCTTACGCACCTCGTCTTTAAATAGGAATCGTAGAGGTTCTACCAGTTCAAATCCTAACTCAGCCGGCAGTCCGCCTACATTGTGATGACTTTTGATGGTTACCGTTGGACCTCCGTGCGCAGGGATACTTTCGATGACGTCGGGATAGAGAGTTCCCTGTGCAAGAAATTGTGCCTCTGATATTTTCTTTGCCTCTTCCTTGAAGATTTCGATGAATTCATGTCCAATGATCTTGCGCTTTTTTTCAGGGTCAACCACACCTTTCAACTTGTTCAGAAATCTATCTCGTGCGTCAATGGCATGCAGGTCTACCGTAAAATTATCCTTAAATGTTTTAACAACCTCTTCTGCCTCGTAATTTCTCAAAAGACCGTTGTCGACGAAAATGCAGGACAGGTGATTGCCTATGGCCTTGTGGATGAGCGCTGCAGTGACAGCAGAATCAACCCCACCCGATAGTCCGCACACTACACGCCCGTCTTTGACCTGTTTGCGGATGTCAGCCACGGAATGCTCTATATAGGAATGCATCTTCCAGTCACCCGTACATCCGCAAATTTCATAGAGAAAGTTTCGGATGATCTGACTTCCCTGTGGGGTATGGGTGACTTCGGGGTGGAATTGTACACCGTAGAATACTTTTGTTTTGTGCTTCACAGCGGCAAAAGGGCAATTTTTGGTGAATGCAAGTGATTCGAATTCTGCTGGTAATTCAACCACCTGGTCACCGTGGCTCATCCATACTGTTGTGTCTTTGGAGAGTGATTTGAATAATTTGCTGGCGTTGTTGACGGTGCAGGTCGTCCTCCCGTATTCACGTGTAGCTGTGGGCTGAACCGTCGCTTTTAACATTTGACATCCCAGTTGCATACCGTAGCAGATGCCTAAAATGGGTATTCCCAGTTTGATAATATTTTCATCGCACAGCGGTGCGTTCTTTACGTACACACTGGCAGGGCCTCCGCTGAGGATAATACCCTTTGGGTTAATCTTTTGTATCTCTTCAGCAGTAATCTTATGTGATACGATCTCGCTGAAGACGTTATTCTCCCTTACCCGTCGCGCAATGAGTTGGGCATATTGAGAGCCAAAATCGAGGATTAAAACTTTTTCCTTATTCTCTTCAATCATTTCACTATCCTTGATATAATTTTTATTTTGTGTCTTCGTGTTTTGATGGCGGATAAATCCGATAAGACATACTTAATCAGAATTAATTTAAAATGGCAATGAAAAATATTACCTACGAGGTGCCAAAAAGAAATAGGGATGTCTTTCTCTATCCATCATTAGACCGTATTCCAGAGTTGATACTGGAAAATAGACATAAAATACAGGGTTATAAATTTGAAATTAACAGTATCCCTTTTCAAGTACTCCGGAACAAAACCCGCATGGAAGTGTTACGACAGGCTGTATGTTATACAAACGGAATTAAATCCTTACTTCGAAAAGATAAGTCTGGGCTATGTTTGTATGTTCGGAATAGCACTCAAAAAAAAGTATCAAGACTGTTGACTCAAGATAAACTATGCATAAACGAACTGACATTAGATTATGAGGCAGTAAAAAATATTTCCATTGTCCAAACCGGTCATGAGCCTATTTTGTATCATCCCGGGATATGGGTCAAGAATCACCTTATACAGTATTTGGTTAGAAAACTAAGCGGTATAGGTGTAAATATGATTGTAGACAATGATGCCTGTAATGTGGGTTTTATGTACGTCCCGATTTTATCAGAAAAGCCTGCGTCTGTTGGGAAGGTAGCGCTCGTAAGGAATAAAGAACATGTGGCGTATGAAGAAATTGTGTTTGATGATTTTGGAATAATACACCAATTCAAAGAGGAGGTTATTAACCTGCTGAGTAGAAACATCCATCGTGAGGAGATAAAAACAACCATGGAAGATATGCAGGACGTGTTTGGGCAATCCATCAACCGCATGGGGGAGTACTATCAACAAGGCTGTAGTGATATGGTGGGTTTATTCACTGCTGCCAGAAGGTCATTTGAAGAAGACTTTGGCATTGAAAATCTCGAAGTGCCCGTTTCCTGGATGTGTGATACGGATGGATTCTATCATTTCTTATTGCACATTCTCTATGAGGCAGAACGATTTGCCAAAATCTATAACGAGAAGCTGTCTGAATACCGGCGCATTCACAAAATTCGTTCAAAGGCTAATCCGCTGCCGGATTTGAAGATCTTAAACGATTCAATAGAAATACCTTTTTGGGTATGGAAGGCTGGAGGACAAAGAGCTAAGTGCTACATGGTGAATAAAGGGGATGATATAAAGATTACCGATGGGGCGGAAGTGTTGGTCACTCTAAACAAAGGTGACGATGTAATCAATAATATAACGAGGTTAAAAACACTGGTGGAAGCCGGTATTAAAATACGTCCACGTGCAATTACAACGACAATGTTTTCCCGATTATTCTTTGCAGACGTGTTTATCCATGGGATTGGAGGTGCAAAATACGACACCATTACCGATGAAATTATAAAAGAATTCTTTGGCGTAGACACTCCCGGCTTCGTCACGATTTCTGCGACTTTATATTTACCTTTGGATGCCTATGATTTGGATATCAAGGTGTTACAGGAGTTACAGCGTACTGTTAGTGATATGTGCTATAATCCTGAGCGATATGCTGCTTCAAAAGAGACACAAAGCGAACCGGAGTTTGTGAATAGAGCAAGAGAAAAACAAAGATTATTAAAGATGATGACCGTCGGTAATGAAGATGAGAAAAGGCGGTATTTTAGTCAGATTAAAGAATTGAATAAATTAATGCTGACGCAGATAAATCCCGAATTGAAAAAGAAACAAAAGGAAATAACTATAGTTCGTGATAAACTCCTCTACAATGAAGTTGTGAGATTTCGGGAATATCCCGTTTGTTTGTATCCTATGAAGGTTCTCAAGGGGTATTTGTTGAATATCTTTTCCTGAGCGTGAAGTAAAGATATACTGCCGTGATGACACTAATCACGGTACTAATGATGATCAGGTTTGTTTTAAGAATAAGGACAGGATAAAAAGCCTCTTTTATGTCAATTTCCACCAGAAGTACCCAGGTAACGTCCCGTAGATTTTCGAGGGGTGTATAAGCGCTGAGCACAGGGATATTACGATAGTCCTTTACAACCCTTACGTCGGTATTTCCACGAAGGGAGTCGTTCGTTGCGTCTGTATTGATTTCAAGCTTTAAAATAGTATTTTGACTGATAAATCTTGATTTCGAACGCATGAAATGGTCTTCGCCCACAATATAAATCTCACCGGTGTCACCCAGTCCGTCTCTCTGAGCTAAAAGAATGTCTATTCTGGAATAGGGCACCTCGACAATAACAGTACCTAAGAGTTTGTTGGTTTGGTCATATACTGGCGCCGCGGACATGAAGATAAAGTCTTTTGCCTCTTCGCACCATGTTAAATCGGAAAATTTAATGTTATTTAATCCTTCCTTAAATACTTCACCGATGCTAAATGAGCTGTATTCTCCGGTCCTCAGATTCGTTCCAATATATTCATCCCTTTTAACCCCGAAACAAACGTTTCCGTCAGTATCTACCAGGAACATGTTGTTATAACCATATTGTCTGAGAAAGTGTTCAAGCAGGGGGCCATAATAGGTGTCTACCTGTTTGTAGGAAGAGTCCTCAAAACCTCCTGCCTTGAAGGCATTCGAAAAACGGGGTAGACTTTGAACAACCAGTGGATTTTTCGAGAGTACGTTAATATCCCCATATCTCTCGTGGAAGAAGTTTTGGATTTGCATCTTTTTGATTTCGCGGACAGAAATCAAGTGGTTTATGGCCATATTTCTTATGGCAGGACTAAGTCCTTTATACGTCAACGGGCCCATAATAACTAAAAACGTAAAAACAGCAATGCCCGATGCGCTGAGGATTCTATAAATAGGTTTCAATTTGCCAATTCAAGATCTGAGGGATACTTGCTCCGCTAGGAAGAAATAATTACGAATAAATTATTTTGTGGCATCAAATATTTTTTACAAGATAATACAAATAAATTTAATTTTGTCAAGTTTATTAAATGATTATGATGCCTGGTACGTTTCAATAAAAAAGACCACGTCTTCAATATCTCCGTCAACCACTTCAATGGTGAAGTGGGTAATTTGATTCCTTTTTAGGATACTGATGATCCTATCCATATCCATATCGTATTCTCTGGAGAAGTGGGAATGTGTGTCACCGTCAGGGCTTTTAAAATTCCAATTCAGGGGGGTTCGATTGGTATTCAGATGCACACCAATTACCTGACATTGTTTGCAAATCGTGTCAATACCCCGATAAAAGTCAAATTTGTTTAAAATGGATGATGCCCATAGATGGCCCGTGTCAAGCCAGATTGGGCAATCAATATCTATCAGGTGAGCGGGAGTCTGGTTGCCGTTGCCAATGCCGGGAAAGTCATTTTCTATACAGAGGGTATAGGACGAATACCGTTCCCTGAGTTGTTTCATATGCTCTTTCACGGTATTTTGATAATTTTTGAATTCATCCGTTTCAAGGAATTTCGGGTCCATTACTCGTGTGTCGTTAAGCCGATAGTTATTATCCATGGCATCACGCAGTACCTTGCCATAGTGTGCCGGATCGTTTTTGATGGGTTTCTGGGTCATAAAAAAACCATGGAACAATGCGACGTTACTTCGAAGCGACTGCATGACAGATGCCGTATTATAAAATCCTGCAAGGACGGTATTAAAATCGTTGTTGGCGAGATTAATAAAATAATCAGAAAATACGGGAGCGTGGACAGAAAACCCGACATCAAGTTCCTTAATTTTGTTATACAAGTCCTTGGTAACAGAGTTGTGTAACTGAATACCAAATTCAAAACCTTGTGATTCAATATAATCCTTACACCGTTTGATCCTTGCAAGTGTATCTCCATGAGGGAAACACATGGTGCTGAGTTCTATTTTTGTACGCATCTGGTCTGAAATAACCTCATTAAAAATATTCCCAATTGTTTTGAAATTAACCCTAACCTTTTCCTTATGTGTAAAGATGACTCCACAATTTTGCGAGTCAACAGAACATGTAAGCTTTTTAGTATAGAAACTTTTTAGAAAAATGAAAGATGAATTCGTAAATTTATAATTTTCTTTTAACGTAGACATTAATGGTCACTATTTGACCAATAGCAGGAAATATATTCTGATTAGGGAATAATTTTCCATTGAGGTTTGTTTTATGTGATTATTTGAAGGTGTCTATAATTATAGACAACGATATCGCTTGGAGAATTATTGATTCCTGGATGAATAGATAAATTAACAAGGTATATAATTTGCGCTTATTACAATAATTATGGCTGATGAAAATTTTTCCCCATTTGACCTTATTCTCGTTAATGATCAATCATGATAGAAACATCCGGTGTGTCAGCAAGCAACAAACCCTCAGATTATGGTGTTCAACTAGGCGCCTATGATAGCGTATCGACCGCTTCATTTAAAAACATTATTTATGATGAAGTAAAAAGACAGCCTTCGGAGAAGATAACTAATTGTGACACGTTAACGACACGTATTGAGAGCAGAGTTGTGTCCCTGCTTGAGCGTAATAATTTTGAGACACAGGCATTATATTCCGACACAAAAAAGGAAGCGTCATCAATATCATTAAAAGATCAATTTAAAAAATACAAAGAAGACCAATTGTTATCGAAGCCGGGAGGAGATAATTTCACCATAAATAATGGCAACGGCGTAGACCAATCTAAATTTACAGTGAGGGTCGGAAAAGACCTCAAAGATGCCGGTGAAAATTTCAAAAATATATTTAAGGATATCGGCGCCGGCGCGACAATCAAATACGTCGATAAAGATGGCAACATCAAGGAAGGGAAAAAGGTAGGGTTCACGGGCACGATCGTTAATTTCTTTAAGGATATGGCTAGCGGAATCACATTCGGTAAGTACACGCCCGCAGGAGAGGATGCTCCGGACAATGCCTTAGAAGCTACAAAACATTTCTTTAAGAAGATTTTTGTTGATGCCCTATGTAAAGACGTCGTTGTAGGGATACCGAGAAGCGCTATTCATGTAGGAGAGGATGCAGTTTTCGCGTGCATTAACCTGGCAGAGACAATTCCAGATGCTACGATTGGCAATTGCAAGGCAGGACAGATGGTAACAACAGAATTCTTTGATGATATGCAGGTATTTATAGACTTTGTTACGGACGTCATTCCCACGGGTGAAGCGGGATCAAGAACACATGCCTTTACGTTTAAAAAGGGTCTTAACGGTCTTCCCATTGTTTATAATATTACTTCGCCGGAGCAGGGGATGGATGATGAAAACTGGAAATATGTACGAAATACCCCCCTGAGAAAGACCATCGAGTCGGTTGCAATGTTTATCCCGATCCGAATGTAAATAATCTAAAATTATATTGATATTCGCCATAATATTGATATAATTTTTTCTAAGTTTAAGCGCCAGTAGCTCAGCTGGATAGAGCATCGGATTTCTAATCCGGCGGTCGAGGGTTCAAGTCCTTCCTGGCGCGCCAAATGAAAATATAAATATTTTTATATACAGTGCGGTGGGCGTAGCTCAGTTGGTTAGAGCATTAGACTGTGGCTCTAAGGGTCGCGGGTTCGAATCCCGTCGCTCACCCCAACTTAAACATAAGCAAATCAAATACTCAAGTGGTTTGATTTGATTAATAATACCGTTATTAAACTGTTCCAGACAGTACAGTAAGAGTTTGAAAATTATGACAAAGATTAAGGCACTGGAATAAACAAATAACACAGTCGACACACATGATAATTATTTATTCTTTTTCACCATAATTATTCACTAATTCTCCTTTTAAGTATTCCACCCTGACCCGTGCCTGCACTATTTTTAAGAAAACCAGACCACCGATATATCCAAATATCTCGGTTGATTTCTGTTCGTCTATAATGTTTGTATATGCATCGAGTGCCTTATGATTATAATTTGTCTGCTCTCTCTCGTATAACAAGGCCAATTCTTCATAAAGATTGCCGATCCGATACTGTGCATTCACAGGAGTTATCCCCTCAAACTTTTCTATGATTTCACCAAATTTTTCAATTGCCTCGTTATAATGTATTTTTGCACCCTCATCATCACCGATGTCATAGAGCGCCAGTCCCACATAATGATAGGCCTCTGCCACTGCGTACGAATGTTCCTGTGCCTCTTTCTTGTATCCCTCCCTAAGCTCCTCCAGGATATTTTTGTATCTTTGTTCCATCGCCTCGACAAGGCTAATACTCAACGGGATATCGGCATCTTCCAGTTCATTCTGGCTTTCCAATATTACCTTTGGAAGAAGTAACTTCGACAAACCCTCCAGGCTTAATCCCTCAACAAGATAGAGTTCGCCTACGGAATGGAAAATCTTGTTTCCCCACACATCATAATGAAAATCAGATTCTTCGCTTTGCCTGGAATTACAGCCTATGTCATCCTGCGGGCATGTCCTGAGTGAAGCCGGGGAAGTGGAACTACGGAGGATATCAATTTGGGAATTTCTCAACATCAAAATAGCGTCTATCTCTTCCCCGCTCATTCCAAATTCTTTACTCAGGAATTGAGACAGCTTGTAATTACTTGCTCGATTCAATTGCTTGCATAACCGTAATAATTTAGTCAGAATAGCCAATTTGTAAGACGGCTTTTTCCCGTGCAAAACAGTCCTCCGGAAGAAGATAAGCCACGGATCTCTACTGGAAAATTTCAAACGCCCTTCGTAGCTATAAAAAACTTCTAATGCAGTTCCTAGCTTATACCGTTCCCAGTCCTCCGATTCCTTGTAATTGAGTTCCTGATATCTTTTGTCGATTCTACGAAAATATGTTTCCAGGATATCTCTCATTTGAGTACTATTTACCTTACGATGTAATTTCAGTTCATGCGGGTTATATTTCAATGCTTCTGTATAATATGCAACAGCTTTCTCAAATTGTCGCTCGTGATAACGCGTATCTCCGAGATACTCGTAATACCTTTTAATCATTCTCCTGGACCTAATTCCCACATCATCTTCTTTGGCTAAACGATATACCTCTTCAAAATGTTTTATTACCGATTCAGGGACTTGAACAGGTTCATGCGTAAGGGCATATAATCCTTCGATATATTTATAAATGAAATTAAACTTCTGTAATAAATCTTCATGAATGCCTTTGCTCAAGATGGCTTTTTGTAAGCATTCTTTTGCCTTTTGATACATACCAAACTCCGTATATACCTTTTCCAGTTGGACGACAATATCTGCACTCGTCTTGTCATGTATTTCACCAGAATCCCTATATTGACTAGCGTATCTGTTAATCACGGTACGATAAATAACGGGAACGACTTCGATGGCATTGCCTGCAATACGAACTACATGTACGATTATTTCTCCTGCTTCAGGATCCAGTTTCACCCCTGGCACTTCTTTCCCATCCGGAAACCTTATCCAGGGAGTCTTTTTAATGACACTGGCAGTAAAAACCATGTCCTTGCCTCTGGCTAAATCCTTTGACGTCCATATGGTATCCCACGACCTCTCGCCTTCTTTTTCTGTGCCGGGTCTTACAACTTTAAAATTCTTTAAAATATCCACTTCGTTTTTCCTGAAAAGATTCCAATTATTTATCATTCCCGACAATTTCTCATCCTGTGCTACGTTGTTAGGTAATATTCTTAAACTCATTTCACCACCCAATTTATTGACAATAATTGCACTCAACATTGCTTCAGGAATTCCTCCTACTCCAATAATCAGGTCAACCTCTTCTCTTGTAATTGCAAGGGTTGGCGTAAGGTCGTCGTCCTTAACCAAGATTAATTGAGCGCCAAGCTCTTTAACGGTCTTAATAAGTTTCTCATGCCTCGGCCTGTCCAGAATAACCACCTTCATCGTTTTGATTTCGTCGCGTACCTTTCGTGGAGTAATCTCTTTGTTTTCGCCTTTCAGGGTATTTTCAGCCATAAGCGTTAGATTTTTTGTAATACCATGGGTTACATTAACGCCAGCGCCTTTATACTTGATTCCAACAATCGTCTTGACCCCATACATATCGGGGAAATTAAATAATCCTCCCCTCTCGCTATACCCAACAGCAAAAATTGTCCCACCATTAGGTATCTGGTTGACTATACAACGGTCATTTTCAAAGGCACTCAGTACAATATCTGCTTGTTCTTCGCTTCCTGTTGCTGTGCCAAATTTTTCTCCGATGTATAACATCGGCATATCTTTTCGTTCACCCTCCGCATTTACTACATAAGCCTTCCACCAGTTGAAACTATTATAGATATGCCTGAGCCACCAGACGGCCATATCTCGTGTACGGGAGATATTAAAGCCTTTGCCATTTGTGCTAAAATATTTTAGAGACCGTGCGGCAATAACCCCAACGGCGTGTCGTAATTCATTCCTGTATGCCAGTTGGAGGCCTTCTCCGGTTGGCTTCAGATTGTACTCTTCTGGAATATATGCTTCGATAATGTAAGGGTCGTCTATCCTCGCGGAATCAAAACTCGTATCCTTTACATATACAACACCGTCTTGTATCATATTTCAATCACTTCACAGCGTGGTGTAGCTGTAACCAAAATAACCACTCATTAAGAGAAGATAAAAAAAGTTACTGAAAGGGGCATTTTCGTATCAATACTACAACTCAAGGCTTTAGAATTAGCGCAAAAAGTGTAGTAATCGGCAGTAATGCAGTAGTATGGTAATGTAGGGATTATACAAAACAAGATAAAAAACGCAAAGTATTTTTGATATACGAGTTGACTTTTTTAAGAAATTAATTATAATTTGCAAATTCTAAGTTGACTTTTAGTGTATTTATGGTTTAGTCTGTTAATGCCGAAGTTGAGCTTTAGTTAGTGCGCTCGTAGCTCAATTGGATAGAGTGGTGGACTTCGAATCCAACGGTTGCAGGTTCAAGTCCTGCCGGGCGCGTTATTCATAAATACCCTCAACGGGTTCTGGTGGTATATTAAGAAGTGCGCCCTTAGCTCAGTTGGTAGAGCAATTGACTCTTAATCAATGGGTCGAAGGTTCGAATCCTTCAGGGCGCACCATGTATTAAGTTGAAACTGCCTCTTCATACTCATGCGGGCAAGGGAGATGAGGTGGTATTTGAGATTCCGCCCAGGTTATTCATAAATTGCCGTATTAGGCGAGGGTGGCGGAACTGGCAGACGCGCAAGATTTAGGATCTTGTGCCTAACGGCGTGGGGGTTCAATTCCCCCCCCTCGCATTGTAAATTGAGTTGAATAATAAGCGGGTGTAGCTCAGTGGTAGAGCGTCACGTTGCCAACGTGAATGTCGTGGGTTCGAACCCCATCACCCGCTCCATTTTTTTATCTTTGAGAAAAAAGTATTACAGGATACTAATACAATGAATGTGATAATTACAGAAGCTGGTCCTTGTAAAAAGGTTTTAAAATTTGAAATACCGAAGGAAACTATCGAAAGTGAATTTGAAAAAAAGACCGCTGAGGTCTGCGATACGGTTGAGTTGCCAGGTTTCCGAAAGGGACGTGCGCCGCGAAAATTGGTTGAAAAGCGGTTTGAGACTCAAATAAAGGACGATGTGAAACAGGCAGTCGTTGGTGATTGCTACCAGAAGGCGCTTGAAGAACATAAACTAAATCCCGTGGGAAATCCACAATTTGGTGAGATAAAACTGGAGGTTGGACAACCCCTTAACTTTGATGTGACTTTAGAAGTATGGCCATCTTTTGAGTTAGGTCAATACAAGGGGCTGAAGTTAAAGAAAAAGCCATCGAACGTTACAGAAGAAGATGTGAGAAAGGCACTCCAGGGCATGAGCCTCAGAAAAGCTCAATTAACCGTTGTACAAGACGGGAGTGTGAAAAAGGGAGACCACATTATTTGTGACTGTAAAGTGAAGGTTGGAATAAATATCGTTTTGGAAGATGATGATGTGGAGATTCTCGTGGAAGACGGTGTTGCGGTTGTAGATACATCTGTACCAGATTTTGCCACAAAATTAGAAGGGACAAAGTCAGGCAAAGAGTGTGAAATTGAAATGAAGCTATCAGACAAGTTTAGCAAAGAGGAATTCCGTGGAAAAGATGCAAAATTGAAACTTACCGTGAAGGAGATAAAACGCCTTGTGATGCCGGAGATTAACGGCGATTTTGCTAAAACATTAGGTTATGAATCATTGGAAGACTTAAATGCCCATTTGCGGAAACGGATCGAGATTGATAAAAAGAACTGGGCAGAGGACGACATGAGGAATCAGATACTCGATATCCTTTTGGAACAGACAAAGTTTGATTTGCCTCAGGATTTTGTGAATTATCATACAGAACAAAGAGTATATAAACATCAGCTTGATTTGCTAAAAAAGGGCATGCCTTTAGAAGAAATTCAGAAGCAAACGGAAAACATTAAAAATGCATCCGTAGAATCCGTGATGAGAGAACTCAAGGCCTCTATTGTCCTGGACAATATTGCTGAAAAAGAAAAGATTTTTGTTACGGAAAACGAAGTAGAGCAGCGAATCGCTGATATTGCGCGTGCATACAATACAGACACGGTACGGGTTCGCAAACAGTTGGAACGACAGGGGAGTCTCTCCTATTTGCGAAATGAGATGCGTGAGAATAAGGTGATAAATTTGCTTCTCAAGGAAGCAAAGATAGAAGAATAAGGTTAAATAGCATCGAATGAAGAGTACGATGTAAAAATAAATTAAAGGAGTTTTTGTGTATAAAGAATTTTTATCGCATTTAGAAAATGGTGTATTTCCTGCTGTAGGTTCAATGAAAACGTATGGCAATCTTTTTGTGCCTTATGTTGTTGAAAAAACGGGCTATGGTGAGCGGCATTACGATATATTTTCCCGGTTGCTCAAAGACCGCATTATCTTCATTGGTTCTGCAATAGAGGACACCCTGTCGAATCTGGTTATAGCACAGATACTATTCCTTCAGAATGAGAACAAGAATCAGGAAATAAGCATTTATATCAATTCACCGGGTGGTTCCATTACGGCGGGCCTGGCTATTTATGATACGATGCAATTTGTCCAGTGCGACGTTGCCACCTTCTGTATAGGTCAGGCTTATAGCATGGCCGCTATTCTCCTGGCTGGCGGAACAAAGGGAAAGAGGTATGGTTTGCCCCATACACGTATTATGCTTCATCAACCGTGGGGTGGTATGAGGGGTACTGCGACAGATATTAGTATTCAGGCGGAAGAAATACTGAGGATGAAGAAATGTTTAAATGAAATCCTTGTGAAACACACAGGACAACCTATGGAACGCGTCGAAGAAGACGTTGACCGTGATTTCTATATGTCCTCGCAAGAAGCAAAGACGTACGGGCTGGTTGATGAGGTAATAGAAACCTTACGGGATAAAAAGAAGTAAGATAACATAAAACTTAAAAAATTGAAAATAAGGAAAGGACACGCAATGGCGTGTCCTTTTTTATTGGTACTATCACTAGTGTCCGGTTATAAGTTGAATAAAGGCAATTGTTTATAAGGAACGCAAGGTTCTTTTATGCAATCGGAATTCGTAAGTACTTGTAAAATTGGGACTTTC